>Ga0206130_10000139_pt1 | contig 123591 bp, 23 predicted proteins | sample Helgoland_Spring_9_FD_148637 | JGI IMG/M metagenome (GOLD analysis project Ga0206130, IMG submission 148637) | Pelagic subsurface seawater microbial communities from Kabeltonne, Helgoland, North Sea - Helgoland_Spring_Bloom_20160512_1 | ecosystem: Environmental > Aquatic > Marine > Epipelagic ...
CAAAAAACCGATCTATTATACGCTACCAAGACCCATAATCACCCTATATCCGACATAACTAACCTGCAAACAGCTTTAGACTCTAAACAAGCGACAATAACCAATGCATCCAGTGTTCAGATAGGTTATCTCAGTGGGGTATCGGCTCCGATCCAAAGTCAGTTAGACGATCGTCTACTTATCACGGATGCCTCCAGTACCTACGTCACGATTAACGATTTAGATACTAGAATAAGTGATATTATAGACGGAGCCCCCGGGGCCCTTGATACTTTAGACGCATTGGCGGCTGCCCTGGGAGACGATCATAATTACGCTGTTACTACTACAAATTTAATAGGTACTAAATTATCTAAAACCGAAGCAGATACTACCTATGCAACAAAATTAGAGATGAATGCTAAGATCACAGACACTACTATCTCCAATACTACTGCCTATTCTTCGCTAAAAACTAACGAACTATATGCTACCAAAACGCATAATCACCCTATATCTGACATAACCAATCTACAAACCTCCTTAGATAATAAACAAGCAACTATAACTAATGCTACAAGTATTGAAATCGGTTATCTTAGTGGTGTGACTGGATCGATACAAACCCAATTGGATAACAAATTGTCTAACAATTTAGCAGCGACTACCTATTCAACCAAAACCGAACTAACTGGTCTTGTTGGTGACGCTGATGTCACTTTAAATACCTTAGGTAAATTAGCCACTGCTGTTGGAAACAACGCTACTTTTAGTGTAACTATCAATAACTCACTATTGGAAAAATTATCAAAAGCAGAAGCTCAAACTACCTATGCTACGATAACAGGATTAGAAGAAATTATTAATGACAATTCAGCATCTGATGTAACAGTGTTTTCATCAAATAAAACTAATACATTAATATCTAACTTTAGTTCTTATGTAACGGATACTTATTCTACACAAGCGTATGTTAATGGTCAGTTATCTTTAAAATTATCCTCAAATGATGCAGATAATATTTATACAAGAATAGATGATATAAATTCATCTCCAGAAACAACATATTCTTCTAATAAAGTTGATTCATTATATGCTACCAAACTAGAATTATTTAATAAAATTTCGGATACAACAGTTTCAATAGGAACTGCTTATTCTTCTTATAAAACAGATCTTCGATATGCGTCTATTAACCATAATCATCAAATATCCGACATTACAAATTTACAATCTACATTAGATAATAAACAGCCTACTATAACTAATGCTACTACCTTGGAGATAGGTCATCTTAGTGGAGTGTCCGGTCCGATCCAAACCCAAATAAACGATCGTCTCTTAATTAGCGATGCCTCTACTACCTATGTTACTATTAGTGATTTAGATGCTAGAATAAGTGGTATAATTGGAGGAGCTCCTGGAGCACTTGATACATTAGCTGAGTTAGCACTTGCTTTGGAAGAAGATAATAATTACGCTTCCACAACAGCAAATTTGATCGGTACAAAATTATCCAAAACGGAAGCTAATACAACTTATTCTACAAAATTAGAAATGAATTCTAAAATATCTGATACAATTATTTCTGAAAATACAGCTTATTCATCTCAAAAAACAGATCTTCTATATGCACCGATTGTTCATAATCATCAAATTTCAGATATAATAAATTTACAAAATACATTAGATAGTAAGCAATTACTTATAACTAACGCAAGTTCTACTGAAATAGGTTATTTAAGTGGTGTATCAGGACCTTTACAAAACCAATTAAATAATTGTTTATTAAATACTGATGCGGAAACTACATATGCTACAATTACAGGTATAAATTCTAAAATTAATGATAGTCTTACATCTCTAACAACATCGTATTCATCTAACAAAACAGAACAAATTTATGCTAAAAAAACGGATTTAAATTTCAATTTTCCAAGTATTGATGATGTTGTTCCTACTGAAACTAATGTTTACTCATCAAGTAAAATTATATCAACTTTTGCATCAAAAAATTATGTTAATAGTGAGTTAGATAAGAAACAAAATCAAATTACTGTAGCTACAATTAATGAAATAAGTTATCTAACAGGTGTTACATCTGATATACAGCCTCAGATAGATACCAAACAAGTAGTTGTTACCGGAGCTGCTACAACAATTACTGGAGCAGACCTTATATCGGGTATGGCTATGATAACAGATATCAATGGAAAAGTTGCCGTCTCCACTAAAGTTACAGCAGATGAATTAGAATATTTAGAAGGAGTTACTAGTTTGGTCCAAGGTCAAATCGATACCAAACAGGTAGTTATCACCGGAGCTGCTACAACCATTACAGGAGTAGATCTGGTATCGGGTATGGCTATGATAACAGATATCAATGGAAAAGTTGCCGTCTCCAGTAAAGTTACAGCAGATGAATTAGAATATCTAGAAGGAGTTACTAGTTTAATCCAAGGTCAAATCGATACCAAACAGGTAGTTATCACCGGAGCTGCTACAACAATTACAGGAGCAGACTTAATATCGGGTATGGCTTTGATAACAGATATCAATGGAAAAGTTGCCGTCTCCAATAAAGTTACCGCAGATGAATTAGAATATCTAGAAGGAGTTACTAGTTTGGTCCAAGGTCAAATCGATACCAAACAGGTAGTTGTTACCGGAGCTGCGACTACAATTACTGGAGCAGACTTATTATCGGGTATGGCTATGATAACAGATACCAATGGAAAAGTTGCCGTCTCCAATAAAGTTACCGCAGATGAATTAGAATATCTAGAAGGAGTTACTAGTTTGGTCCAAAGTCAAATTGATACAAAATTATCTATATCTGATGCTGAATTAATTTACGAAACAATAACAGGAGTTGATACAAAAATAAGTGGAATAATCGGAAATGCTCCAGAAGCATTAAATACACTTATAGAAATTGCTAATGCGCTTGATGATAATCATAATTATGCAGCTACTATTACTAATGAACTCGGTAATAAACAAGATAAAGTAGCTAATGTAGACAATACTAAGATCGGGTATCTTAGTGGTGTTACTAATGACATTCAGACTCAAATTAGCAATAAACAAGATAAAGTAGCTAATGTAGACAATACTAAGATCGGGTATCTTAGTGGTGTTACTAATGACATTCAAACACAAATTAGCAATAGGTTACTATCTAGCATCGCATCTACTACCTATCAAACTATAGTAGCTAATGTAGACAATACTAAGATCGGGTATCTTAGTGGTGTTACTAATGATATTCAGACTCAAATCAGTAATAAACAAGATAAAGTAGATAATGTAGATAATACCAAGATAGGGTATCTTAGTGGTGTTACTAATGATATTCAGACTCAAATCAGTAATAAACAAGATAAAGTAGATAATGTAGATAATACCAAGATAGGGTATCTTAGTGGTGTTACTAATGACATTCAGACTCAAATTAGTAATAAACAAGATAAAGTAGATAATGTAGACAATACCAAAATCGGGTATCTTAGTGGTGTTACTAATGACATTCAGACTCAAATCAGTAATAAACAAGATAAAGTAGCTAATGTAGACAATACCAAGATCGGGTATCTTAGTGGTGTTACTAATGACATTCAGACTCAAATCAGTAATAAACAAGATAAAGTAGCTAATGTAGACAATACCAAGATCGGGTATCTTAGTGGTGTTACTGAAGACATTCAGACTCAAATTAGTAATAAACAAGATAAAGTAGATAATGTAGACAATACTAAGATCGGGTATCTTAGTGGTGTTACTGATGACATTCAGACACAAATTGGCAATAGGTTACTATCTAGCATCGCATCCACCACCTATCAAACTATAGTAGCTAATGTAGACAATACTAAAATAGGGTATCTTAGTGGTGTTACTGAAGACATTCAGACTCAAATTAGTAATAAACAAGATAAAGTAGATAATGTAGACAATACTAAGATCGGGTTACTAATGACATTCAGACTCAAATTAGCAATAAACAAGATAAAGTAGCTAATGTAGACAATACTAAAATCGGGTATCTTAGTGGTGTTACTGATGACATTCAGACTCAAATTAGTAATAAACAAGATAAAGTAGCTAATGTAGACAATACTAAAATAGGGTATCTTAGTGGTGTTACTGAAGACATTCAGACTCAAATTAGTAATAAACAAGATAAAGTAGCTAATGTAGATGATACTAAGATCGGGTATCTTAGTGGTGTTACTGAAGACATTCAGACTCAAATTAGTAATAAACAAGATAAAGTAGATAATGTAGACAATACTAAAATCGGGTATCTTAGTGGTGTTACTAATGACATTCAGACTCAAATTAGCAATAAACAAGATAAAGTAGATAATGTAGACAATACTAAAATCGGGTATCTTAGTGGTGTTACTGATGACATTCAGACACAAATTGGTAATAAACAAGATAAAGTAGATAATGTAGATGATACCAAGATCGGGTATCTTAGTGGTGTTACTAATGACATTCAGACACAAATTGGTAATAAACAAGATAAAGTAGCTAATGTAGATGATACCAAGATCGGGTATCTTAGTGGTGTTACTAATGACATTCAGACACAAATTGGTAATAAACAAGATAAAGTAGATAATGTAGACAATACCAAGATCGGGTATCTTAGTGGTGTTACGGATGACATTCAGACTCAAATTGGCAATAGGTTACTATCGAGCATCGCATCCACCACCTATCAACCTATAGTAGCTAATGTAGACAATACTAAGATCGGGTATCTTAGTGGTGTTACTGAAGACATTCAGACTCAAATTAGTAATAAACAAGATAAAGTAGATAATGTAGATGATACCAAGATCGGATATCTTAGTGGTGTTACTAATGACATTCAGACACAAATTGGTAATAAACAAGATAAAGTAGATAATGTAGACAATACCAAGATCGGTTATCTTAGTGGTGTTACTGATGATATTCAGACTCAAATTGGTAATAAACAAAATAAAGTAGATAATGTAGACAATACCAAGATCGGATATCTTAGTGGTGTTACTGATGACATTCAGACACAAATTGGTAATAGGTTACTATCTAGCATTGCATCCACCACCTATCAACCTATAGTAGCTAATGTAGACAATACCAAGATCGGATATCTTAGTGGTGTTACAGATGATATTCAGACTCAAATTGGTAATAAACAAGATAAAGTAGATAATGTAGATGATACCAAGATCGGGTATCTTAGTGGTGTTACTAATGACATTCAGACACAAATTGGTAATAAACAAGATAAAGTAGATAATGTAGATGATACCAAGATCGGATATCTTAGTGGTGTTACAGATGACATTCAGACACAAATTGGTAATAAACAAAATAAAGTAGATAATGTAGATGATATCAAGATCGGATATCTTAGTGGTGTTACTGATGACATTCAGACACAAATTGGTAATAGGTTACTATCGAGCATCGCATCTACTACATATCAAACTATAGTAGCTAATGTAGACAATACTAAGATCGGGTATCTTAGTGGTGTTACTAATGACATTCAGACACAAATTAGTAATAGGTTACTATCTAGCATCGCATCTACTACCTATCAAACTATAGTAGCTAATGTAGATGATACTAAGATTGGATACTTAAGTGATGTTACCGATAATATACAAACCCAACTCGATAATATTACAGGAGCTTTTGATGGATTATATTTAGAAAATGACACATGGTATGTAAATAATACTAATAACAACACTAGTAGAATAGGTATCAATACTGAAATTCCAAAAACAAACGTGAAAGTTGTTGCTCCTAGCGGAGGAGATTACACATCAATAAAATCAGCAATAGATAGCATTAGTGAAGGTGATAAATATTTAATTAAAGTAAAAAATGGTACATATACAGAATCTTCTACAATAACAATTAATAGCACTTCAGGATCTGCAACAACAAGTACTATAATTATTGTTGGTGAAACTGAGGGTAAAGTATTTATTCAGACAGCAAATACTTATGCAGATGGCAAAGACATTGATTTAATAGATATAAATACAAATACAGAAGATAAACTATTTTTTGGTATGAGAAATATAACTATACAAAATTGTAGATATGGTCTTTTAGCAAATAATATAGACACAGACGGAGACGGATTCGCAAACGGAAGTACTAATGGGCGTGGAAAAATATTCATATATAATTGTCACTTTAAGAATTGTGGATATGATGGGAGTTTAGCAACCTCAAAAACATTCACAGAACAAGCAGCACAAATAGTTTTAGGTACTAATTGGAGTCAAGGAGGAGCAATTAGAATTCATGATTTTAAAGGAATAATGATTAATTCAGCTATTCCATCATTTGAAAATACAGGGGTAGAAATTGCATATTGTGAAGTTAGATACAATTGTAGAGGTATACGAATAGCAGACAGTAATTATGTAAAAGTTCATAATAATAACTCTCATCATAATTTAGATAGTGGTATATTTTTGACAATGGAAAGTATATCAGGAGGTGGAACAGTTTTTGCTAAGATTTATAATAATAAATCTAAATTTAATAATAATAATGGAATATTATTAATAGCATCAATGCACCTAGAAATATATGAGAATGATATTAGTAATAATTGGAATAGTGGAATACAATCTTATTATTCTTTTAATGTGTCTATTAAAGATAATAATATTTCATATAATAACTCACGCAGTTATAATGGTGTAGGTTCAGAAGCAGATGCTTTTGGGGGAATACATTTAATAGGAATAGATATTTATACTAATATAGAAGCTCATACAAGTATTACAACGAATTCAGTATCTATCATAGGTAATACTATAATAGGTAACCAACGAGGTAGATTAGACAGAAGTATTGGTATAAATATAAAAAGTAATATGGATAAATTGATGGAATTTTACAATTTAAGTGGTGTTTTAGTAAAAAAACCTATATATATCTATAATAATATAGTCCATGACCAAGAATTAGGTATAAATATAGAGAGTACCAGCGTTCCTAAAGATGGAAGTACTCATTTATATGATATCAATAGTAATAGTTTATTATCCCAACAATCATTTTATATTGCGGATACAAACCTCAATAGTGGTCAAGAATTATCAACAAATATAAGAAATTCATCTAGCAATAATAGACTAACTACAATGGGTAATGTTCCAATAAATACGAATGGAACTACGAATGCTGAAAAATTATGGTTTATAAATACTAATACAAAACAATTTTTATGGGTTGAATCACCAATTGATGGTAAATTATCATTATTTTATGGAAATATAACACCTATATTTACACATGATTCATTATAAAATTAAAAATAAATAATTATTTAATAATGATATTTAGGAAATTTCGATGACATTATTAAATAATAGATAATAAATTAAATCTGAATTAAGTCAATTTTGAATTGATAATATAAAATTTGTATTTAAAATAAAATATTGATATTATCTTTTTAAATTTCTAGAAAAATATATTATAGATTAAAAGAACTATATTGACAATTTCTTGATATATCTTTATTGTTATTATTAACACCAGGTGTCATATGTTTAAAAAAATTATATTTCTCTACAATATTTTTTTCACATTCCGACAATAAATTGTAAATGATAGTTCCATTATTATTTATAAATTTAATATGAGTTCCATCATTAAATTTATCGGCATAGTAGCTACATACTTGAGAACCTATACATGTACACCATGGAGTTAAATCATTATTATCAGGTAATCTATCAAATTGCTGTTTAAACATATCTTCAGAAACTTTACCGATAGGATTACCGGAATCATCAGAATATTTTCTAGCTTTATAACCCAGTAAACAACATGTTTGGTGAGTTGCATCGTTAAAGCAATGATTAACTTGTTGTTCATTAGGTAGTCCACATAACATATTATATTTATTATATATATAATTATTAGATAATCTCATAGGCATTTTATCAATTAATTGAAAAATTCTATTTATTTCTGTAATAGTAAATTTATTTGTATAATATTTTATATTTCCATCAAATCCAATTAGAGTAATTTGGTTAATAGATGATTTTTTATAATTTATACGAATATTTCTGTTAATAAATTTTTGATGGAGTGAAAATTCAATATTATAAAATTTTTGAAGAATATTTAAATTAGTAAATTCTACAATTAAAATTCTATAATCTTTCATTTATTATTAAAATAATATTATATATATATTTTTTTATTTAAAACAATATATATAATATATATAATATATAATGAAAATAAGACGTTCTGAGATAACTAGTACAGGTAATCTAAAACTTTATTATGAAGATAATACATTTATAGATATTGGGAAAGTAACGGGAGATCCTGGTATAGACGGACAAATAGGGGAACCAGGTGAGCAAGGTGGTCAAGGTTTTAGAGGAGAAAAAGGAGCAAAAGGTGAAATAGGGAGACCGGGATTAGATGGTAACAGTAACAGCAAAACAACATTAAATAGTATGGACGATACACCTGATGATTATGGTAAAGGAAAATTTTTAGTAGGAAATAGTAGTGGAACAAAATTCGAATATCAAGGAATATTAATTGGTTCGGGAAATGATGATGTAATTTCTAATAGTTTAATATTAGGCGATGGAGCAGGAAATCAAATATTTCAACAAACTAGTGGGAGTGATAATACATTATTAGGATATCAAGCAGGATTAAAATTATCAAGTAATAAAAATACATTTATAGGTAGTAAATCAGGTAAAGGATTTCAAGGTACATCATTTGTAGAAAATATTTGTATTGGATATAATTCATGTGCGAACGCACTTAATGCTTCTGAAAGTATAATAATAGGTACAAATACAGATCTTGGTAAAGCAGCTGTATCAAATGGTTCAATTATAATAGGAAATAAATCTAATATAAATGAGAACTATGTTCATAGTAATACAGGAAAATGTGTAATTTTAGGTTATAATTCATCAATAGATTCAGCAAACAGTATAATTATAGGAGATAATTCTATATCTAAAGGGAATTTAGCAAATGATAAAAATCACTTACTTTTAGGTTTTAGTAATATAATATCATCAAATGAAGATAGTAATGATAATTATGGTAATACAACAACAAATGGAATTTGTATAGGAAATCAATGTAAAATAATTTCAGAGAAAAATTCTACAGATAATTCTATAAATATTGGTTATAAATCGAATGTAATTGATTGTAAAAATAGTATAGCTATAGTATTAAATACGTATGATGAGTCGTCAGATGATAAATTACCAGGAGTTTTTTCAGATAATAGTATAGCAATAGGGAATTCAGCAAGATCAAGTGGTATAAGTTCAATATCAGCTGGTACTTTTTCTAATTCAAGTGGGAATTTTTCAATAGCAATAGGAGGATCTTTAAATGATGTATTAGGTGCTCAAGCGAAAAAAAAACACTCAATAGCAATAGGCACAGGTAGTAATTCAGAGCATGAAAACAGTATATGTTTAGGAAAAAATGCAGAAACTGATACAAATAATCAATTTGCATTAGCAGATGATGTTAGAAATATAAAAATAGGAGGTATAAACTATATATGGCCAACATTTAATAATGCTAGACAAGTAAACTCAATTTTAACAATAGATAATAATTCTAATTTAACATGGAAATGTTTAAATGACAATGATGATTTTAAAAATTCTATATTATCATCATATGAACATTTTAATTATATTTTATCAAAAAATAATATTCTATTAAATAATAAAATCTATCTTAATAAATTTTTCATGACATCAAAATCTAAATTTAGTAAAGTTCATTTATTAATTAATAATGATAATGAAAAAATATTTAATATAAAAGTAGGAATATATTCAAAAAATGAAGATAATTTACCAAATTATATAGTATCAGAAGGTAGTAAATATATAGATTCTAATGTGAATAATTTGATAGAGATAGATTTAGATAGTGAATTAGAAGTAGAAATGAATAAAGAATATTTTATTGTATTTTTATATTATTCACAAAATAGTAATGATTTAATTGGATTAATGTCATATGAGAATATTAATGATATAGATAATGTATTTATAAATAATAGTAATGAATTTTCATGTTTACCAAATACATTTAGTTATGATATTGTTAAATATAATTATACTTTTTGGTTTAGATTAATAGTATAAATTTATATATATTAAATTTATTTATATATTTTTAAATTTATAAAGATATGTTTAAATGTAATACTATAATATAATGAATAATAGACAACAATTCTATAATCCAAACTATTATAGTATATCAGGGTCTCAAGGAGAGAGAGGACCAGACGGACCACCTGGTAGAGCTGGAAAAGATGGAAGAGACGGCAAAAATGGTAAGGATGGTAGGGACGGTAAACCAGGACAAAATGGTAGAAATGGTCGGGATGGTTTAGACGGATATATTGGAAGAGATGGTATAAAAGGTGATAAAGGAGACAAGGGAGAGACCGGGATGCAAGGAGATAGAGGAACCAAGGGTGATTCGGGTCCTACAGGATATACCGGTTGTAGAGGATCAATTGGATTAATAGGTATAACAGGATGTACTGGACCAACTGGTCCAGATGGTATAAGAGGATATACAGGTCCGACAGGACCAGTAGGAAAAAAAGGATTATTTGGAGATACAGGACCGACAGGACCTTCTGGAATAACAGGAGCAACCGGAGAAGATGGAAAACGTGGCCATACAGGATTTACAGGACCTACTGGAACAACAGGTCTTGATGGTATAATAGGAAATACAGGATCGACTGGATTAAGAGGAAATACGGGAGTTACAGGTCATACAGGATATACTGGTAATACAGGAAAAACAGGACCAACTGGTAATACTGGAAACACTGGGAATACAGGTCCAACAGGTATTACAGGTAATACAGGGGATCAGGGATTAACATTTACATCATTTAATTTTAGTTTTAATTATAATAATATAAATAGTTCAGCTTTAAAAGGTCCTACTGGATCAAATGATATTTTGGGTGGACCTAATTTTAGTTATTTTAAAGATACAAAATGGTGGTGTAGTATTGGACAAATGAATAATATAGATGCGGGAGAGATTAATAGTGCGAATTTATTAAAAAATCGTTGGCCATATATTGGAAATGGAGATAGAAATATACCATCATATATTGTTCCTTTTAAAAAAATAAAAATAGATTCATTACTATATTTTACGGCAAGAATATTTGATAACAACAATAACTTATTGAGTTTCCTAGGAGATGATCAAATAGAATTCAATCTATATTCCTATAATTCATTAAATGATTATATTCCATTAGGTAAATCAGTATCAGGAATATCAACAGTAACAACAGGACCAATAAATACATGGTCAAATTCAGTAAATTTAGGTGAATTATATGTAGGAAATAGTGTAATACATGAAAACGGATTAATAGGAAGAGCGCTAGCATTAGACATCAAATTTATGAATAGAGGAATTAATTCTATATTTAAAACAAATAATATAGATTCAATAAACATCAATTTAAGTGTAATGGCAAAAATTTTAGAGGTATAAAACTTAGTTTAAATTTAACCTCTCAGTTAATTTTAAGATTAAACTTTTGTAAATAAAGTTTAAGTACTAGAAAGACAAACTTAAAAATAATACAATTTTACTTTCTCATTTTTTATATAAAAGAATTACTTTTTGATATTGAAATTCTAGAATTAATTCTAATAGATATCCCTAATGCTAAACTTACAAGGAGGTTAAATATTATTATAATTTCTAAATTATATAATTATTATTTATAAATAAATAATAATTATAAAATAAATGAATTAATTAGTTAAAGTTTAAACTAAGTGATATAATTATTTAAAATTCTAATTTTCTAATATTAAATATTTATCTTTTTATATTATATCTATGAATAATATTCCTAAAGATGCTGACTGTAATTGTCTAAAATGTAAGGATGAGATTATTAATACAGATAATAATAATCCATCATATTATATGATAGCAGGGCCACAAGGTAATCAAGGAAGACAAGGTCCATCTGGAAGAGATGGTAGGGATGGTAGAGATGGTAAAGATGGGGTACAGGGAAGAGATGGGGCAAATGGTTTAGATGGAAAAGATGGGGAAAATGGAAATAATGGAAGCGATGGAAAAAATGGGGAAAAGGGTGTGCGTGGAAATGAAGGTGTCAAAGGAGATACAGGAATTATAGGACCTACAGGTTTAACAGGAAGCACAGGTATAGAAGGTGATTCAGGTTTAAAAGGTGTATTTGGATATACGGGAGCGACAGGGTGTACAGGTATTTTTGGACCAACCGGTCCAACAGGAGTTACAGGACCGGATGGAAAAAAGGGATTAAGAGGTAATCAAGGTTTAACATTAAAAGGAGATACAGGTTTAATGGGTAAAACAGGGGAAACTGGATGTACAGGTCCAACAGGTTACAGGGGACCAACTGGATCAGTAGGTCATACAGGACCAACTGGAATAGATGGTATAATAGGAAGAACAGGAGATACTGGATGGACAGGTTGGGAAGGATCAATTGGAAATATTGGATTGAAGGGATATCATGGAATAATAGGTTTACAAGGATCTAAAGGTGAGATAGGAAAAGAAGGAATAAGTAATAATTTTTTGAACTTTACTCTTAATTATACTAATATTAATACAATAGGACTTGAAAAAATGAATGGTAAAAAATGGTGGTGTATTTCACAAGGAATTAATATAATTGATATTAATAAATTTTTGAATAAATGGTATGGAACAATTCCTACTAATATATCAGATTTAGTAATAGATTTTGTACCTAATAATTATTCAAATACATCAAATATTTCAAATTATATTATTCCTTATACAAAAGTTAATATACTATCAGAAAATGTAAACATAATGGCCAGATTTTGGACAAAAAATGGAATATTAATTCCATTAGAAAATACAGATTCAATTAAGGTTAAATTAATTTCTTATGTAAATATTTTAGCAAATAAAACACTAGAGTCTTTATCAGAAGGTTTAGGAATTTTAAATGGCACAAATACAGATAAAATTTTATGTAAAAACATATCTTTAAATTCTAATGTATTGTGTAATTTAAAAAATTCTTTAGCATGTTATATAGAATTTGATTTCAATGAAAATTCAGGATTATTTACTTCATCAATTGATACAATAGAGATTTCAATTGGAATAAAAGGATCTGTTGAAAAATAAAGAAATTTATTTCAAAAATATACTTATTAATTCTTGAAAATAATTTTGTATTATTTGATATAATTAGTATATGGAGATAAAATTTAAAATTATTTAAATTATTTTTTATTCTATATTTATAGTATAAATAATAATGAATGATAGTAATAATAATATAATTTATACAATAAAGGGTAGCCAAGGCGAAGATGGATCTGAAGGACCAATGGGAAGAGATGGTAAAGATGGAAGAGATGGTATAGATGGAAGAGATGGTAAAGATGGAATTGATGGAATAAATGGAATATCAGGAAAAAATGGTAGAGATGGAACAAATGGATTAGAAAGTAACGAGGAAGGAGAGAAAGGAGATACAGGAGATAAAGGAGAATTAGGTAATATAGGTATACAAGGAGAAGCAGGTTTAAAAGGTGTAAAAGGACCAACAGGACATACAGGGCACACAGGATGGACAGGTCCAAAAGGTCATATAGGGATTAGTAATTTTGAGGTGGGATATACAGGACCGACGGGAAATACAGGCCCAGATGGTGATAAAGGATATAGAGGTCCACCTAATAATTTAAAAGGTTGGACAGGTAAAACAGGAGATACAGGTTATAAAGGTCCTACTGGAAATAGAGGACCAGTAGGAGATTCAGGGAAAATAGGTATAACAGGATCAACAGGACCATCGGGTTTTATCATAATAGGAAGTACAGGAGCGACAGGATATACAGGACCGACAGGAGAAACTGGTAGTACTGGTCCTACAGGACCAACCGGATATACTGGTGCTAAAGGAAATACAGGTTTAGACGGAGGTAATCCAGATTTAGTGTCATTTTATTTTTCAGGTGCATTTAATATAGCAAAAGCAAGTATTAAAGGAAATAATCCTTTAGGAGGATCAAAGGTAAAAGATATAATAAATAATTCGGAAATAATAAATGTATGGTTAAATCCTGATGATATTATAGAAGAATGGGATAAAACCAATAAAAAAAAATTGGCTAAAGCAGAATATATAAGTGATGGTACTAATTTATCAAATGTAAAAGATATAAATTTAGTTCCAAATAAAATTATAACAAAAAATAAGTTAGAATTAAATAATTTATGTGTAATGATAAGAGCATGGGATGAATTAAATTCAGTAATATTAAATAAAAATACAGATAATATAGATATAAAATTATGGTCATTTTGTAATTTAGATGAAACAACAGGACTCCCTATAGTTAATAATATAAATAGCGATGAAGGTACATTTTGTTCAAAAACTATACAGGTAAAACCAGAAACAATAAGTTGGTCTTCAGATGAAATTAATATAGAAAAAATTAATTCTAATGGAAATAGTATTCCATTTAAAATGATTTCGAATAATACAGTAAATAGATCTTTAGCAGTTCAATGTAAAATAAGCAGTTCATCATTAGGTGGTAGTAATATTACAGGCTTAAAAGATGGAAATGCTGAATGGGTACATATAATGATTGGAATTAAAGGAAAATCATATATTTAATAATAAAAAATAAATATAATGTTTAAATAATAAAAAAAATATTCTTTTTTATTATTAATATATTATAAAATGTCTAATAATTTTAATATTTATAAATCTGAAAATAATACAAAATATTTAAGAAATTATGCTTGCGATGATTCAGATAATAGTTCATTTAATTCTAGATCAAATAAATATAATTTTAGAAATAATGATGAACCAGGATCAAAAGGTAGCAAAGGATCAAAAGGAGAACATGGTGAACAAGGTGAAACGGGTTCAATAGGATATAGAGGATTACAAGGGGAACAAGGAATAAGAGGTACTGAAGGTCCTCAAGGAAATAATGGCGTACCAGGAAGTATAGGTTTACAAGGTGAAAGGGGAGAAAAAGGAACAATGGGATCAGATGGAATACAAGGAATAAAAGGAGAACCAGGTTTAGGTATTAAAGGTCCTAAAGGGGATTTAGGAAATCAAGGAAATCAAGGAATAAGAGGATATAAAGGTGAACAAGGTATAAATGGTATAAAAGGAGAGAAAGGAGATGATGGTATAAGAGGAAAACCAGGAGAAAAAGGAAATACTCCTGATTTAGCAAATAGTATTGAATTATCAAATATTAATAGTAATATTAGTAATTTATTTAATATAAATAATAATAATATAACATTAATTTTTGATATTGATATAATAGATTATAGAGGTATATCTTTAAATTCTTGGGTTAGAGCAATTAAAGAAGAAAATATTCTAAAAATATATGATAAAAATAATGTAAATATAAATTGTATATTAAGAGTAAAATCAAAAAATTTTACGACTAATAGTTTTAATTTTGTTCTAGATACAATTGTAAGTTCTGAAGAAATTATAAATAAACTTAAAAATGTAAATAATTTAATTATTACTACACATAATGAATTTCAACAAGGTCCCCAAGGTGTTAGAGGAGAATCTGGATCAAGTATTAAAGGTGAGAAGGGAGAAATAGGAGATGTAGGACCGGTAGGAATAGGATTAAGAGGACCTAGTTCAATAATATTATCAGATTATTGGCTATTAAATACAGGTATAGAAGATATACCAGGTTTAGGTACATTTACTTTAAATTTCTTTAAAGGAACAAAAGAAAATTACATAATCTATTTAAATAAAAATTCTAATTCATTTACAGGAACACTTAATTATGAAGATAAATTTAAAATAGTAAATATTGGTAATAATATTATATTAGAAGGACCTACCAATTACGGACAAATATCTGAGTCTTATAATAGAATTATATTCAAAATTACAAATATTATAGATTTAAATTCCAATTATCTAAAATTAGATTTAATATTGGATAAATTTTTAACAAAACCAAATAATTTTAATTTATTATCAACTAATGTCTATAAAATAAGTATAGGACATATTGCCTCCGAAAAAGGAGAACAAGGACAGAAAGGAATTAATGGATTAGCAGCAGAACAAACAAAACCAGGTACAATATTAGGTTTCAGTTCATACAATAGTATTGATAAATTTAATTATATTATATCTAATACTATGTCAGTAATATTATTTGAAAATGATACTAACCATGGAAATATTTCTAATAATCCTTTAAGAAAAGTACCATTTAAAGTATCATGTAAAATACCTCCAAGTAAGAGATTATTAATTGAATTTAGTATAAAATTAGAAGGATTATTTAATGAAATAGAATATTCTTTATCTACATCCAAAAATAATCATTTACCTTTAAAAGATTCAAATGGCAATGATTTATATTTTAGAACAGATAAATTTTTAACAAATTTATCAGATAAAAAGTATATATATTTTAATCCATCATTTTATGTAGATTATAATATTAATAATATATCAGTCAATATAGGAGATACAATAAATTTTTACTTATTTATAAAAATTAGTAATGGAAATTCTGGTAATTTAAGTTTTGGAAATAATAATATTAGAGCATTTAGTAAAATATTAGATTTAGGAATATTAGAAAGTGGAATAAACTTTATTCCTAATTTGGATGATCCAAATTCACAGGAATTTAATAGTTATATTACATAATTTTTTTTTTTTTTTTTATTAATGATAATCTTATATAATATTATCTTAATATTATATAAGATGACTGACTCAAATTATTCAAGAATTTATAATAATGGATATTTAGAAAGGAATAATTTTCAAGGACCACCAGGAATTAAAGGTGAAAAGGGAGACGTAGGTGATTTAGGACAACAAGGTTTAAGAGGTGTAATGGGACCGATAGGACCTCCAGGATCAATAGGTCCAAGGGGGCCAAGGGGGCTGAATGGAGAACAAGGATTTCAAGGAATAAAAGGTGATAACGGGGATAGAGGAAAAGAAGGTAGAATAGGATTAAAAGGAGAGATAGGGAATAAAGGAGAAATAGGAGATACAGGATCAACTGGTTGCCAAGGACCTAAAGGTGAAATAGGAAGTCAAGGTTTAACAGGACCAACTGGTTTACATGGACCTTATGGAGAAAGAGGTCCACCAGGTATACAAGGAGAACAAGGAATACAAGGTTTAAGAGGTATCGAAGGATCTACAGGACCTAAAGGGGATGATGGAATACCTGGTATACCAGGTCCGGATGGATCAAAGGGTGAAATAGGCCCGGAAGGAAAATTAGGTCATATAGGAAATACAGGACCAACAGGAACAAGTATAGTAGGAGTTTCCGGTACAACAGGAGGTATTTTATTTAAAGATAGTAATGATAATAATTATGAAATATCATGGCCTAATTTTTCTTCTAATACAAATAATAATAATAATAATAATAATAATAATAATAAAAATGTATTTCAGGGTTTAGGATCATTATCTACAATTGTAGGAAATTCATATTATAAATTATCTAATAATAAAAATCCATCATCAGTAGAATTTTGTATAAATAGTATAAATATTATACCGGGTAATAATTCAGAATATGAAATAATAATAAATAAAAATTCAAGTACAGATATAGGAACTATATATTCAGATCATTCCGATTATTTTAGATATATCAGAGAGGGTATGTCTATACTACTAAATGGACATACTACAGATACTAACCCACTTAATAATAAAAATTTAAATCAAACTGCAGAATTTATAATTACACAAATATTATTAGATAAGTTAGAATCTAATGAATTTATAACAATATATGCGTCAAATATTAAATTTGAAACTAATGCGGCTACACCGCAACTTGTTAACAATGCTTGGTATAAAATTTCGATAGGATATCTTCCAGAAAATGGTAAAATTGGACCATCAGGTTCTGATGGTATAAATGGTAGTACTGGACCTACAGGAAACACAGGGGGTCCAGGTCATACTGGACCAACTGGATCAAGTATTATAAAAAAGAATCAAGTTACAAATATAGAATCGGGCTGTTGGTACAGATTTGCTAATACGAATTTAAATAAAGTTCTAAATACATTCTATATTATCAGTAAAAATACTAAAATAATATTAAATGCAACTATAAATAAATTACTTAATGAAGATGAAGTATCAATTAATATATTGGGAAATATATCAGATAGTGATTCTATAGAAGCAATAAGATTATTATATTCAGGTGATAATAGTAATTCTTATCTAGAATATTTTACTAAACAAAATACAGATAATATTTCACAAGAAAATTATAGTATTATATTAGATTCATTTGATAATACTAGTCATAATTGGAATATTCAAGATCCTGTAAGACAATTTTTAGATGAGAATAATCGTGGTAATAAAGATCTTTTGCTGCAAGAATTACAGGATTTAAACTATAAAATTAAAATTATTGATGTTAACAAAAAAAATATAGGAATTACTACTACCAATAGTATCAATAGTAACTCTATAGATATAAATAATTATAATATTATAAAATTAAATAATAATATAGTTAGTTTATCTAAATCAATGTTTACTCAAAATTATCAATTTAGTTTAACATTACTTGAAAGAAATAGTGCAATTAAATTTAATTGTAGAGGGAATTATACATATAATGAAATTTTAAATAGTGATAGATTACCTCCTTCAAATTCTACTTACTCTCTAGGATCATTTTCACCTATTGATCCATTAGAATTAAATGCAAATAAAGATATAAATCAATTAAATATTGCATCTAATTTTACCCAAGATAGTAATATACAATATAAAGATAGTTTTATATGCCCTCCTTATAATAATCCAATATTTCAATTATATAAAAGAGAAGAAAGATCTGGTGGTTCCGCATTATTTACAGTTCAAAGATATAAAGAGAATTTTAATTACTATTATCAAGATGATATAATACCAGAAATTTATAGAAATAGTTATAGTAAAAATATTCCTCAAGGCATATGTTTTTCAGGAAATTTAGGTATTATAAAAAATATTTCATTAAACCTAATTAATGATAATATATATAAAAACATAAATGATTCTCCAGGAACTATAATGATTTCTGACAACGATGTAGTTATTCAAAATATTCAAAATGTATTATATGACGTACCAGGTTATATATCTTTTAGAATAGAAATTCATAAATATGAAGGAATTAATCCTTATATTAATAATACTAGAATTCAATATACAAATTGGATTACTAGTAGTAAATATCAGTATTATATTGATATTTCTAAAAATGATTGGAATTTTGAAAATAATATTAATACACAAAATTATACCAAAGGATATGTAAATTATGGAGATATAATATCTATTATATATAAATTTGTAATAACAGGTAAAACACAATCAGGAGAGATTAGAAATCAATTACAAGAACAAAGCAGTAATAAAATTAAATATTATCCATATACTATAGATATACAATCATTAAAATTTGGAGTTGATATACAAAATATAGAAATATTTAATTAATAATATATTTAGGAGTAATAATATGAATATGAATTTTTTTATAATATTTAATATTCTGTTTTTTTCTAATAGAATATTATTTATATATATTATATTAAATGACTAATTCAGATAATATAAAAGGAGATAAGGGAGAGCCGGGAAAAAATGGTATTCAAGGACCAAGAGGTATTCAAGGAAATAATGGACCTAGAGGCTATAGAGGTATAGAAGGTGAAAAAGGTTTAAAAGGTGATGTAGGCCAATCTCAAATTGATTTACAAAATCAATGGAAAATAATACCTTTTTTTGATAAAGTCAATATTTTTTATGAAAGTATATATAATTTTAATTTTTTTATACCATTTAGTAATATTATTGATAATTTAGAAGAAAATGAACCAAATTATTTGGCTAAAATTGAAAGTAATCCTAAACTAGTACAAACTATTGGATTAAATTTTAATGGATGTTTACCAGAACCAAATGGTACATCTTATGAATATAATTTTAAAAATCATCTAAATTCTAATAAAACTCTTATAATACAAGGATATAGTGATAATTGTAATAATATTAAGATAAAAAAATATGCAGTATATACTATTGGAAAATCTTTTACAGTTGAAGGTAAGTATACCTATATACAAGTTAATTATCAATATTCAAATTTAAAAAAATTTGAATTTCCAAATAATGAGTCTACTGATTTATTTTATAGAATAAGCATTGGTAATTTTTTTGCTATAGAAGGACCTATTTTTGAAAATGCTATCTTGGATGACAATAATAACACTTTATGTTTATTATCGAACCTTAAATTATCTAATAAAAAAGATGATAATATTTCAAATATTATATTAGAAAATGGAAAAATTTCTGCTAATACATTAAATATCAATGAATTAAAATTTAATAAGGATAATATCTATGTAAATGATCAAATATTAATAGATTCTAATTTGTTATTAAAAGGGTCAATATCTAATGTTCATACATTTTCGATTGATGGTAATATTAAAATTAATGACATATTTAATAAAGATGAGCCTACATTATCTCTATATGGTACAGCTTATATTAAAAATAATGATATAACTAAAAAAAACACTTTAATAGTTGATGGTAATTCTCTTTTTAAAAATTCAAATATTACTAATAATAATCCAATATTTACAATTGAAGGTAATTCTTTGTTTAAAGGTTCTACAATTTTTAAGAAAAATTCAGAATCAGATAATAATTTATTAATTAATATAGAAGGTGATTTTAAAGCTAAAAATATTAATATTGAAAGTATCAAATCGAATAAAAGTGATATAATAATTGAAAATAATTTAACAGTAAAAGGAGTTATTGATGCTATGATAGGATCACCTAGTATAGGAAATTTTAATAATAGTGATATTGAACATACAGATTCTATTGCGGATGCTTTGCACAAATTATTAAAAATTGTAAATTGTATCGCATTGCCTCCTAAACTTATTAATGAAATAAGACAACAATCTCTAATTGGAACAAAATATACTTCAATAAATTGTTTTAATGGTATAAAAGTTGACAATGTATATTCAGGAAATAATTTACCAAAATTATATATTGGAGATAAAAATATTAAATATTATTCTGAATTAACTGATGATGAGTTAGATAATAGAGATCCATTATCTCATGAAGAATCCTATGGAAAAGATGGAACAACAATAAAAGCCATTTTAACTGTTATGAATATCGATAATAATGATGATAATAATAGTTATGAAATTGGTAAACATATTTTTTCTAAATTACCCGATTCTCAAAATAGTATGGTATATAATGATGATAGTTTAAGTATATTTCATATGAAATGGCATAAATATAAATGTTTTGATTCATTTGTTGCTACTATTGATTTGAATATGTCTTCTAATTCATTATTAGAAAATTCAAATGAAAATTCATACAAAATATATTATGAAAATAATTTTTCTAATGAAATTAATATTGTTTATCCAAATCTACCTGAATATTTTTATCTTGATAATGCATATAAAAATGCTTTAAATATATCTGGTCCTAGAGATACTCCTATTGCAAAAATTAATGTTGCTGGTCCTGATGGTTATATTGGAAATTATGTATCTGGAGTTCCTGTTATGACTTCTTCCGATAAATTTTCTTGCATTTTTACGGTGGATAATGCTGTTAATTTATTTCATCCTGAAATTATAGCAGAAATATATGGTGATTCTTTTGATACTATCTATCTAGATGCTAGTATGGCCAATCCTCCATTAATATATCCTACATCAGGCGAAAAATTAACTTATAATAATATAAAAATTCCTATTAAATCAAATTATTATCAAGATATTAATCCAGGAATTAATGGAACAAAAATTTATATTAAAGCGTACAATTCAATTGGCGAATCTTTTACTAAAATGTGTATGAATTTTGATACATTTAATAATGAGGTATTATTTAGAATAGATACAAAAAGTTTAGAACCTAGTTCAGAAATATTTACATCCGAAAAATTTGGTATTGAAAATGTTAGATCAAGTGGTTATGCTTGTAGAATTTCAAATTATTTTAATGGTGAAAATCCTAGTTTTTCTTGGTTTAATGTTGAAAAATATGAAAATGAAAAATCAATTATATCTACACAAGATTTACAAATAATAGCCGGAAAATATCAGTATCCTCCTAATGTTGATTACTCTAAATATGAACCTTCTGGTCCTAATTATTCAAATAGTAATTTAGGTTTATTAGGTGATCCTATCGGAATTCATTATTATAGATATGCTACATTTTATTTAGGAAGAATTCATAATAAAAATTCTATTACAATTCTTATTAATAATATTGAAAATTTTGGAGATGATGTTATTATACCTAATTTTAAATTTTATGTTAAAGTTTTAAGCAGTAATGATAATACAGATACTGAATTAGATAATTGGATTGATGGAAATTCATTTAATGATAATATTCAAAATCCTGATGGAATTAACTATAATTCAGCTCTTCATAATACTTCAACTGTTTCAAAAAGAATAATTACTTTTGGTTCAGTATATAGAACAGGAGATATTATAGTAAGAATTGGAATTCCAAGAACTTCTCCCAAAAAATTTGGATCTATTAATTTATTATAAATTTTTTTTTTTTTTTTTTTTGGTGTTTTATATTAATGAATAATAATAATGTACAGTATGTTGAACCAGCTAGAGGGCCTGCTGGACGTGATGGAAAAGATGGTAGAGATGGTCGCCTAGGTCCAATGGGTTCAATGGGTCCTATAGGTAATCCAGGTAAAGATGGTTTTCCTGGTCCTCAAGGTAATAAAGGAGAACCTGGTATTCAAGGATCTACAGGATCTATGGGAAATATAGGACCGACAGGTCCTCAAGGTAATAAAGGCATAAATGGAGATACTGGCCCTCAAGGTAATAAAGGAGAATCAATTAAAAGTGCAGAAATTATTGATAATCGGATAATTATTACATTTTCTGATGATACTGTTTATACTGTAAATGGTGATGATATTAAAGGAGATAAAGGTGATGAAGGCGCACAAGGTATTATAGGACCTATAGGACATACAGGAAAAGAAGGTATTCAAGGTAATAGAGGAGGTAATGGTAATTCTATATTTTTATTCAGTAGATTTTCTACTACTCCAGATATAAATGAATTCGGTTTAATTGGTAAAACATATTACGAACTCTCAGAAATTGTATTTAATAATAATACAATTCATAAAGGATGGATTGATATGATTAAGGAAAAAGACTCATTTATTATTAAAAATCCAAATAATATAGAAGATTATGCAGTATATAATGTTATATTTAATATTAAAAATAATTCCAGTTTATCTTTAGAATTTGTTACTAATGGAATTAATATTGATTTATTTGATAAATATCAATATGAATTGTCATTTACATCAAGAGGTGTTGATGGAGATAGAGGAGATAAAGGTGAAAAAGGTTTCAAAGGTGCTGATGGATTTTATGTAAATCGTGATGTTACTCTTGATGATTTTTTAAGTATTAAAGGAGATAAAGGTAAGTCTGGAAAAGATGGAGACAAAGGTGAAAGAGGTACAAGAGGCTTACTAGGTGATAAAGGTGAAGCTGGACCTTCTGGAATACAAGGTGAAAAAGGACCTGAAGGAGAACAAGGTTTACAAGGTGTTCAAGGTATTCAAGGAGAAAAAGGAGATAGAGGTTTACAAGGTCCAATTGGTATAGGCGATAAAGGTGAGACAGGGGATAAAGGTCAAAAAGGCAATATTGGAGATATAGGTCCTGATGGGAAGAAAGGAGAACAAGGAATTTCAATTAAAGGTCAAAAAGGTGAAATAGGATTTATTGGATTAACAGGACAAAAAGGTGTTCAGGGTATTCAAGGAATTGATGGTGAAAAAGGTAATAAAGGCCAAAAAGGTGATGATGGAAAAAAAGGTGAAGCTGGTCCTATTGGTATTCAAGGAACTGGTGGTATTGGTGGAGTTAAAGGAGAACCTGGTATTCAAGGTGAAATTGGAATTGGAATTCAAGGTATTCAAGGTGCTAAAGGGAAAAAAGGTGAAAAAGGTATTGAAGGAGACAGAGGATTAATCGGTGATGAAGGACCAGAAGGAACTCAAGGTGTAGTTGGACCACTAGGTCCTATAGGAGATCAAGGAAATAAAGGAGAACAAGGTGAAATTGGTTACATTGGACCAAAAGGTAATGATGGTAACAGAGGTACTCAAGGTATTAAAGGTGAAAAAGGACCAGCATTTGATCATATTATAAGACAAAATTTACTTCCAGATACACCTAATGTTTATAGTATAGGTACTAAAGAAATGCCATTTAAAGATTTATATGTTAGTGTTAACACACTATTTATGGGAGATGCAACTATTAGTGCTGGTAAAGACACTGAAACCGGTGAATCTCGAATAGAACTACCTGGAAGTAGTACCATAGGAGGTGTACAACCTGGTACAATTGTTATTAAGGGTCGGTTTTCATCTTTATACTATTTACCTAGAAGTACTGATTATGATACTCCTGAATATGATTATGTGTTATCTGAACCTACTCCTGTTCAATCTGCACCTAAAATAGGCGACTCATATATACTTTATGGATATTTGTGGACTGCCATTAAAAATAATCCTAGACCACTTCCTACATATTTTCAACCAGATCAGCTATATCACAATGTTGCGCATGATGAAGGATGGGAAAATGTAGGTAAAATTCAAGGAGCACAAGGTCAAAAAGGAGAAAAGGGATTAATAGGATTTCAAGGTCCTCAAGGCATTGAAGGTGAAAAAGGCTTACAAGGTCAAAAAGGTGAAATTGGAGATAAAGGAAATAAAGGAAGTATAGGTGATAAAGGTTCTAGAGGTATTGACGGTATACAGGGTATACGAGGATTCACTGGTCCAAGAGGAATTAAAGGTATCATAGGAGATAAAGGAATTGAAGGTTCTCAAGGAATTATCGGAGATAAAGGAGATCAAGGATCTATCGGAAATATAGGGCCTCAAGGTCCTGAGGGTATTCAAGGTATAAAAGGAAGTATTGGTAATACTGGTCCTATAGGAATTAAGGGTGAAATTGGTCCTCAAGGAATAAAAGGAGAAATTGGTATTGGTATTATAGGTTCCACGGGTCCTAAAGGTATCATTGGATTTACAGGAACTAAAGGTGAAAAGGGTGAAATAGGAGAATCTATTAAGGGTATTCAAGGTATAATGGGACCGCAAGGTATTAAAGGACAAAAAGGCTCTGAAGGAGATAAGGGTGATGTAGGATCAAAAGGAGATCTAGGATATGGAGATAAAGGAATTAAAGGTGATAATGGTCCTAAGGGAGAAATCGGACCAAAAGGTCCTATCGGTATTAAGGGGAATATAGGAATACCTGGTCAAAAAGGAGAAATAGGCCCTAGAGGCGAGTTTGTTATCGGTCCTAAAGGTCCTAAAGGAGATTTTGGACCGCTTGGCCCTAAAGGATTAAGAGGCCCAAAGGGTGAAGGAGCAGAATTAGGAGGTTTATTTTTTATTGGTAAAATTCCTGACAATCTGGATAATACATTGATAACTACTGATATTTATTATTTCTATTGGAATATTGATGATCAGGCTGGAAAAATTGTTATTCAAAATAAAGATGAAATTGGTAATAATCTTTATATTAATGTTAATGGTAGGTTTATGATTATTTTTAGATTATTTATTAATTTTGATCCAAATAAAAAAAAAATATTAATGTGTTTCAATGATGAAATTATTTTTTATGAAAAGAATATTATTAAATTAATTATTTATTTTAAAAAAATTAGTAATCAAATAGAAATTATATATGAACAAAATATTATTATAGGAGGTTTACAAGAAGAGTTTATAATAAATATTCCTTTTTTATTAAATATTAAAGAAGCTACTAAATTTTATATTACTATCGAAAAAATTAAAGAAACTAATTCAAATATATTAATTAATTATAATACTACTTTAGAAATATACCGTATAGGGGATTTCTATTCATATTAATTTTCTTTTTTTTAAAAAAACATTATTTTAAAAAAAATAAAAATAATAGTTTCTAAAGATATATCATTATATAATATGACTGTTGGAACAAAACAACCTTTAACCGCTATAGCTGATGACAAGCTTAACGACGGCTCCGGAGATGATATTGGTAACAATTTTGGTGATGCTATTTTTGCCAATCTTGGTGTTGGGGCTGATATTGCCGCCAGGGGTGTTAATACCACGGGTGGTGGAAATCCTGATACATCAAAATATTCTAACTACCATCAATATCATTTAGCTAATTCAACTGCTGCCAATCCAGCAGTAGGACATGGTACTGCCGTAATGACTTTTTGGAGAAGTAATTCAACTACTGGAGGTGCAGTTGAAGGAGAAGCAAATATAGAATTTAATGCAAATACTGTTACAAAAGGAAGTATTACATTTGAAGGAGACTTGATAGTAGGAACTGGTACTGGTGGAAAATTTAAAGTTGCCGGTGGTGGTTCAGGTGATACTACAATAACTGGAAAACTTGATGTATTAGGTAATCCTACTGGTTTCGATAATACTCCTGTTGATAGCAATAGAATTAGCGGCCGTCAAACTGATATTACTGGAAATCATCATATAAAGTTACAAAGTGTTGGAACGGCACAGACGACTGGAGGGCCTCTGTCCGGTGGAAATATAGAATTAACTGGTGCTTCTGTAGTAACTATTACAGGTGCTGATATAGATATGACCGGTACAAACTTTGATGTTGCTGCTGGTGATGCTCTTAAATTAACTGGAGATAGTACTATTATTATTACTGGTGCTGATATCGATATGACTGGAACAACCTTTGATGTTGCTGCTGGTACTTCTGTTAAATTAACTGGAGATAGTACTGTTATTATTACTGGTGCTGATATCGATATGACTGGAACAACCTTTGATGTTGCCGCTGGTGATGCTCTTAAATTAACTGGAGATAGTACTGTTATCATTACTGGTGCTGATATCGATATGACTGGTACAACCTTTGACGTTGCTGCTGGTGATGCTCTTAAATTAACTGGAGATAGTACTGTTATTATTACTGGTGCTGATATCGATATGACTGGTACAACCTTTGATGTTGCCGCTGGTGATGCTCTTAAATTAACTGGAGATAGTACTGTTATTATTACTGGTGCTGATATCGATATGACTGGTACAACCTTTGATGTTGCCGCCGGTACTTCTGTTAAATTAACTGGAGATAGTACTGTTGTCATTACTGGTGCTGATATCGATATGACTGGTACAACCTTTGATGTTGCCGCTGGTACTTCTGTTAAATTAACTGGAGATAGTACTGTTATCATTACTGGTGCTGATATCGATATGACTGGTACAACCTTTGACGTTGCTGCTGGCACTTCTGTTAAATTAACTGGAGATAGTACTGTTGTCATTACTGGTGCGGATATCGATATGACTGGTACAACCTTTGATGTTGCTGCTGGTGATGCTCTTAAATTAACTGGAGATAGTACTGTTATCATTACTGGTGCTGATATCGATATGACTGGTACAACCTTTGATGTTGCCGCTGGTACTTCTGTTAAATTAACTGGAGATAGTACTGTTATCATTACTGGTGCTGATATCGATATGACTGGTACAACCTTTGACGTTGCTGCTGGCACTTCTATTAAATTAACTGGAACTAGTATTGTTGCCATTACTGGTGCGGATATCGATATGACTGGAGTGAATTTTGATATTACTGCTACAACTGGTGTGTTTGATTGCAGTGGTAAATTAAACTTAACAGGTGACACCCAAATTAACTTCCACAGTGCCGATGTACAAATTTCTGGAAGTACAAATGTAAAGGGGAACTTAACAACTACTGGATATTTAGTTGTTGGAAGTCAAGGTACACAAGCTAGTGGAGGTCAGCCTAATACTAATCACACTATGGGAGATGGATCTGCTGATTTTGCGGGTGATATAGTAGCAAGACAAGATGTTTGTATTATAGGAGATTTAGATGTTGCAGAAAATGTAGTTTTTGATAAATCATTATTAGTAGGCGCAGTTGGTAATTCAACTAATACATGGTTTGGAAATGGTGGGTGGGGGTCTGCCCCAGATGGGTCTGTTTGTGCTGGGCCTATTTTAGGTACAAAAGTATTATCGAAAGGTGATGTAGGAATATCAGGTGACCTGAATATTACTGGTACTACCAATAAATTACTTTTTCGTAACGATAACAGAAATACTTTTCTTATTGATACTAATTCCGGTAATTTAACCTGTTCCGGTACAACAATGACCCATAGAGGAAAACTTATTGTGTCTGGTTGGGATGGAAGCAATAATGCACAGGCGGCTGCAGAAATATATGGAGATTTTACACTCAGAGCAACGAACGGGATTAACGATGATGGTTCTAATGTTGATATTTCTGGAACTGATATTGATATGACTGGTGCGGATATAGATATAACTGGAACTGACTACATTAAATTAACTGGAAATAGTACTGTTATTATTACTGGTGCTGATATCGATATGACTGGTACAACCTTTGATGTTACTGCTGGTGATGCTCTTAAATTAACTGGAGATAGTACTGTTATTATTACTGGTGCTGATATCGATATGACTGGTACAACCTTTGATGTTGCCGCTGGTACTTCTGTTAAATTAACTGGAGATAGTACTGTTATTATTACTGGTGCTGATATCGATATGACTGGTACAACCTTTGACGTTGCTGCTGGTGATGCTCTTAAATTAACTGGAGATAGTACTGTTATTATTACTGGTGCTGATATCGATATGACTGGAACAACCTTTGATGTTGCCGCTGGTACTTCTGTTAAATTAACTGGAGATAGTACTGTTGTTATTACTGGTGCTGATATCGATATGACTGGAACAACCTTTGATGTTGCCGCCGGTGATGCTCTTAAATTAACTGGAGATAATACTGTTATCATTACTGGTGCTGATATCGATATGACTGGTACAACCTTTGATGTTGCCGCCGGTACTTCTGTTAAATTAACTGGAGATAGTACTGTTATCATTACTGGTGCTGATATCGATATGACTGGTACAACCTTTGATGTTGCCGCCGGTACTTCTGTTAAATTAACTGGAGATAGTACTGTTGTCATTACTGGTGCTGATATCGATATGACTGGTACAACCTTTGATGTTGCTGCTGGTGATGCTCTTAAATTAACTGGAGATAGTACTGTTATCATTACTGGTGCGGATATCGATATGACTGGTACAACCTTTGATGTTGCCGCCGGTACTTCTGTTAAATTAACTGGAGATAGTACTGTTATTATTACTGGTGCTGATATCGATATGACTGGTACAACATTTGATGTTGCTGCTGGTGATGCTCTTAAATTAACTGGAGATAGTACTGTTATCATTACTGGTGCTGATATCGATATGACTGGGGTAAGCTTTGATGTTACTGCCGTTACAGGTTCTTTTACAATTCCCTATACTAATATAAGTTCTATAGGTGTGAATGGCGACGAGGGTATTAATATTACTGGTAATACAGATATAACAGGAACTTTAGGGGTAAGGAGTCACTTAACAGTAGGTAATAATGGTGGTGGTGGTAAATTAATATCCAATAATAATGTAGAGGCAAATGCTAACGTTGATATTTCTGGAAATTTAGAAATATTTACGGGGGCGGCTTTTGGTGTTACTCAAGAAACAGCATTAACAGTTGGAAAATTTACCGAATTTTCAACTGATTCAACTCTTAGAAAACATGCATTTATGGATTCTCTTTTATATGGTAAATTAACCGTTCACGATAATACTATTATTACTGGCGATTTTCATAACCATTGGACAAGTGGTGATGCAACAAGTAATTTTACAGTAGGCCCTAGTGGTTCTCCATATTTTACAATAGCTAATGGAGGAGATGTTGAAGTAAAAGAAAATGCTACTTTCAAAAAAAATGTAGTAGTAACAGAGTCATTGACAGTTTTAGGAACACAAACTATCATTGATACTAGTCATTTAGCTGTAACTGATCGAGAAATTGTTTTAGGAACATACTATAATGATGCACAACCCGGTGCGGCGGCAGATCGTAACGTAACATTGACCAGTTTAGTTGACAGTGGCAATACTTTGACGCCTGTAGATTATTCTCTATGTTTTGGAATGCATACAGACATCACAAGTGGTGGAACATACACACAAACTTCATTAGGAGGATGTATAAAATATACAACCGATGAAGGATGGAATTTCTATCAACCCGCAGGTTATGTAAATGGTGGTGGTGATTTTATAGGCGGAGAAGGTCAGTACGACGAATCTGGCGACCCCGTATCAACTACCGGAACTAATTTAATTAATAAATCAAATACTATAACAATGAGTGGTCCTTTAGTTTGTAAAGCTGGTAATAATGCTGATCGCACCGACGATAAATCTGATGTACGTCGAGCTCAATTAACATGTGATGATCAAATTACATTAGTAGGTAAAAGAGATAATGATGGAGATATTACACATGGTGTAGAATTAGTTTATAGAAGAGCTTTAGCTATAGATGATTATGATGAAACAAATACACAAATGGTAGCTGCTAGACCAGCACATGTTATATTGAGAGATTCTATTACCCACACAAAAATATTTGCCACATTTTATGAAACATAATTATAAGATAATTTTTAATATCATTTTCTTATAATTATTTAGCTAGCATTGTATCTACCTTATTTGATATTTCTTCTATTTTTATTTCAAGATCATTTAATTTTTTATTCTGTTTTTCTATAGCATCGTTAAGTTTTAAATCTATTTTTTCCATATATTCAAGAGATTTATCCCTTACTAATATAACGTCAGTTTGATACATTTTTTTTAATATAGTTATGGAATTATAAAATTGAAATATTTGTTCACCTTTCAGTATTTGCTTATGAGTTTCAATAAATCCAAATAAATTATTAATTATATTGTCAATTTCTTCTATATTTAATTTCATTATATGTTAGTACAATATTATAATTATAGATAATTAACAAATATATTTTTGATGTAAAAATATATTTATTTTTATTTAATAAAAAAAAAAAAATTTTATAAATGATTATTATATATATATATTAATAATGGATTCAAACAAATTTATTATTGGACCACGTGGACCACCTGGACGAGATGGCTATAATGGAAGAGATGGTAGAAGGGGTGAGCAAGGAGAAAGAGGAGAAAGAGGAATTATAGGTAATGATGGTTATAGAGGAGATCAAGGTGAAACAGGAAATAAAGGGGAAAAAGGAAATATAGGAGATATAGGAAACAACGGTTTTGATGGAATTCAAGGTACTATTGGTATATTGGGACAAAAAGGAAATAAAGGAGAAAACGGTATGAGAGGGTCTCAAGGGAAAAAAGGAAGTACTGGTTGTGTTGGAGATGATGGGGAAAATGGAATAAATGGTATTGATGGAAATACTGGAATTGATGGAAAAAATGGTATAAATGGTATTGATAGTAACTCTATTATACTGAATTCTACATTAGATACATTTGAGATAGGAACATTTGGTCTAAATTCACAACAATTGAATAATGCCAGTCAAATGACTATAAGTATAAAAGATAAAAATGGTTTAGATATTACACCATGGCTTAATGAGATAGATAAAAATGATGTTATTATTATAAGAGAGAAAGATAATTATAGTAATTTTTCAATATATCTTATAGATGTAGATTTATTTGATGATTTTAATACTTCCAATCAAACGTCCAGTGACATAAAATGTTTTCCTATTAATAATAAATTTTATGGAGAGGATTTATATTTTTATTTTAATAAAGAATATCAAGTATCTTATATTAAATCCGGTTCAAAGGGTGAAAATGGAGATGAAGGAATTAACGGTGGTGATGGTATTAATGGTAAAAAAGGTAATACAGGATGGACTGGTTACACAGGATCTACTGGATTCACAGGTAGTACAGGAAATACTGGATTAACTGGATATACAGGATCTACTGGTGAGACTGGATCACGTGGTTTAATTGGATCTACGGGATTTACTGGAGCTACAGGTGAAACAGGATTTACAGGTATTACAGGATATACTGGATATACTGGAGATACTGGACCATCAGGATATACAGGAACTACTGGTTGGACTGGATTTACTGGTAATACAGGAAATGATGGTTTTACTGGTGCAACTGGGATAACAGGATCTACTGGATATACTGGGGCTACTGGATCATATGGAAGTACCGGATGTACAGGGTTTACAGGTGAAACCGGTGATAATGGTTATACTGGATCTACTGGATTTACTGGTTCTAAAGGATTAACTGGATGTACAGGTGATACTGGTTATACTGGAGAAACAGGAAAAACAGGATATACTGGAGCTGATGGATTTACTGGTGAACCTGGAATAACTGGCTGGACTGGATCTAGTGGTTCTACTGGAGAAACTGGAGAAACCGGATCTACTGGTAAAACCGGACCTACTGGTTCTATAGGTAAAGGATTTAATATAACGAAAGTATGGAGTAATGTTCCTCCTGATATTTCTCCAAGTAAATCTGAACCATATTCTGATGTAGAAATAAATAGTAATATATCAATTGGAGATTATGGTCTAGGAAAAGGAGGAGATTTATATGTAGTAATATTACAATATAACAGAAAAGTATGGAGATATATCGGTAATTTTGGTGAAGTAATTATAGAAGGATATACTGGTTCAACGGGAATAACAGGTTCAACTGGTATTGATGGTTCTAAAGGTATTGATGGAATGATTGGCAGCACAGGAACAACTGGAGATACTGGTCCTTGTGGTAATCAAGGTGAAAATTATAAATTTAAAGGTAATGATTTAAATGTAAGATTAGAATTTGGTGTTTTATTATGGGATAATAATATAGAATCTTATCCTACAATTAATTTAATAAGAAATTTTCAATATAAAATAAATATCGATGTATCTAATTCTTTAAGAATACAGAATGGTACTGAATTAAATGACAATAGTTTATATAGTAATGGATTAATTCATTCTGATGGAAGTCAAGAAATTAAAGCACAAGATAAAAAAGATGGATATTGGTTATGGAGTATACCAAAAAATGCTCCAGACGTATTATATTATAGATGTAAAAATCAGAATACTATAGCAGGAAAAATAAATATTATATCTAATAATATAGGATTAAAAGGAGATTCAGATTTACAAGGTTTATTAGGATATACAGGTATTACTGGATTCACAGGTTCTACCGGTAATACAGGATATACTGGAAGTACCGGAAATACAGGAACTACAGGAAATACTGGACCGACCGGAAATACTGGAATAACTGGGGATACTGGAAATACTGGAGAAACTGGAAATACAGGAATGGATGGATTAATAGGAAAATATGGTTCTGACGGACATACAGGTATTCGAGGATATACTGGTCCTACCGGTAATACTGGTATGACAGGAGCAACCGGTTTTACAGGTATCACTGGAGATACTGGAAATACTGGTATCACTGGACCCACGGGATCAACCGGATATGATGGTACTCGAGGAGAAATAGGAATTAAAGGTCATATAGGAATAATTGGATATACTGGTCCAACAGGTAATACAGGAGAACAAGGATTTATAGGAGAACAAGGATCAACTGGTTACACTGGTAATTCTGGTCCTACTGGATATACTGGACCGACAGGTATTGATGGACCTATCGGAGATACTGGACATACAGGAATTACTGGACCTACTGGTCAATCAGGACCATATTATAAATTAATTGGTAAAAATAAATTTGTTAAACAAGATTATGGTGTACTAATATGGGATAATATAGATAAATCCTATCCAGAAATCACACTTTTTAGAAATTTTAGATATAGAATTAATATTGATATTCCTGATAATAAAATCAGAATTTTAAGTAAAACAACTAATAATAAAAATAATTTTTATAGTTTAGGATTAGAGCATTCTGATGGAACTATTGAAGATTTGGCTCAAGATAAAAAAGATGGATATTGGATTTGGGAGATACCCGATAATTCCCCAGACACACTTTACTATGCATGTAATTGTGATAGAATAGTTAAAGGAATTATAAAAATTTATGATTATAATAAATTTATAATAGGAAATACAGGTATTACAGGAAATACTGGTCCCACTGGAAATACTGGTTCCGATGGTGATAAAGGACATACAGGAATATTGGGGAAAAAACTTAAAATAAAAAAAACTTGGAATAATACTGGTCCTAATATTAATGTTAATATATCATCCAATGAAAATTTAGAAGAAGGTGATTATGGTTTACTTAGAGGAGGAGATTTGTATATAGTGGAAAATAGTAGATGGAAGTTGATAGGTAATTTTGATGAAAATTTTTTTATTGGAATAACAGGAGATACTGGTCCGGATGGTTTTAAAGGTCCTAAAGGAGATAAAGGACCTATAGGAAATCCTGGTAATACTGGTATTACTGGAAATACAGGAATGACAGGTGATACTGGAAATACTGGAATGCCTGGATTAAAAGGTAATACTGGAAATACTGGGTTAACTGGTCCTACTGGTCCTACTGGAAATACAGGAATAACTGGTGATACTGGAAATACTGGAGCTACTGGATCTACTGGTCCAGATGGTAATGACATGTATTTATCAGGAAATAATAATCATGTATTTCAAAAATATGGGGCAATATTATGGAATGATATTAATGATTTATATCCTACTATATCTTTTATAAGAAATTTTGAATATAAAATAGAAATTGATATGGCTAATACTAATTATTCTATAAGAATTCAAAAAAATCCATCTAGAACTCTAAGTGATGATAATCTTTATAATGATGGTTTAGAACATTATGATGAAAATGAAAAAAAAAGTAGTGGCAAAAACGCTCAAAACAAATCTAAAGGATATTGGATATGGAAAGTACCTAAGAGTGCTCCCGATCCTTTATATTATAGATGTAAATGTAGTACAAAAATGGGTACTATAAGAATATTTGACGTAGATAAAGGATTGAAAGGTGATACCGGTTATACTGGATATACAGGACCTACTGGCATCACTGGAGATACAGGATCTACTGGTAAAACTGGATTTACTGGACCTACTGGTATCACTGGAGATACAGGACCTACTGGTATGACAGGATGGACTGGATTTACAGGAGATACTGGTATGACAGGATGGACTGGACCAACTGGTTATACTGGTAATACTGGATCTACAGGTTACACTGGAAATACTGGAGAAACTGGTTATACTGGAGAAACTGGGCCTACAGGAAATAGAGGTTTTACTGGACCAACAGGTTATACTGGATATACAGGAAAAACTGGTGATACAGGACAAACTGGTCCGACTGGAAATACAGGTAGTCCAGGAATTAAAGGTACATTCGGAAGTAAAGGTTCTCAAGGAATACAAGGTACTGGAGGGGACTACGGATATACTGGATACACTGGACCTGAAGCAAATAAATATAATTTAACTGGTTATACTAGAAATATACAACAAAAATTTGGAGTTATTGTTTGGGATAATGGTCGACAACCATTTCCTACAGTAAGATTAATTCGAAATTTCGAACATAAATTATTTATTGATATGGGGGGTAATGAATATTCATTAAGGATACAAAGCAAGCCTTCTATTAATAATAATAGTGAAGATCTATATAATGAAGGTTTAGTACATTATTCACCTGATAATAAAGTTACAAGAGGCGCGGAGGCTCAAGACAGAATAGATGGTTATTGGTTATGGCATATACCAATGATTGTTCCAAATAATAAATTATACTACAGATGTTCTTGTGATAATAATATTGAAAATATAGGAGAAATTAAAATTATTGATTATAATGAAGTATTTATCGGAAGTACAGGAGTAAAAGGCCCTACAGGATACACTGGTGATACCGGACATACTGGTCAGACAGGAATTACTGGGTCTACTGGAAATACAGGATGGACTGGCTCTACTGGAGAAACTGGTAATACTGGGTTAACTGGTTCTACTGGAAGTACTGGATTGACTGGAGGTACAGGCGCAACTGGAACAACTGGATGGACTGGATATACCGGACCTACTGGTAGTACAGGATTTACAGGAGATACTGGATGGACAGGGGTAACTGGGGAAACGGGGGCTACTGGTGTAACTGGTTCTACTGGAACTACTGGCTTTACTGGAGAAACTGGATCTACTGGAGAAACTGGTAGATCTGGCAGTACTGGACCATCTGGATCTACCGGTTCTACTGGATATACTGGATCAACAGGTGCTGATGGAGTAACTGGTCCGACTGGTTCTACTGGATTAACTGGAAGTACTGGATATACTGGATGGACTGGATGGACTGGATCTACTGGTCCTACTGGATCTACTGGAATAACAGGACCTACTGGATCAAGCGGAGCTACTGGTATTACTGGTGCAACAGGTTCAACTGGATGGACTGGAACTACTGGACCTACTGGATGGACTGGAGCTACTGGTATTACTGGTGCAACAGGTTCAACTGGATGGACTGGATCTACTGGATATACAGGAAGTACTGGATCGACTGGATGGACTGGAGAAACTGGGGCTACTGGTGTAACTGGACCCACAGGACCTACTGGACCAACTGGTTCTACAGGATGGACTGGAGCTACCGGCTGGACTGGAGCTACTGGACCTACCGGAGAAACTGGTTGGACAGGAGAAACTGGGTATACTGGTCCAACAGGTTGTACTGGAAATGAAGGTACAGAATATAAATTATTAGGGAAAGAGCATACTATAACATTTTCTAGTTATAATTCTAAGTTTTATTGGGAGGGATATCTCAATTCAAATCCTACGATTACTTTTATACGAAATTTTGAATATAAAATAAATATTGATAATTCTGATGAATTTATTGGAATCAGAACAGTCAAAGGAGGAACAGATGGAGGGTTACCAAATCTTTTACACTATAATAATCCTGAATCTATTCCTGATAAAGGAGCAGCGGCTCAATTTAAAAAGCAAGGATACTGGTCTTTATTTATTTCAGATGATATAACTGGTCCATTATACTATGTTAAGGATCAACTGAATTGTGGAACTATAAATATTGTAAATCTTAATCAAGCATTAAAAGGTCCAACTGGACATACTGGATCGACTGGAGAAACTGGATCTACTGGCTTTACTGGAGAAACTGGATCTACTGGATGGACTGGTGCTACTGGAGAAACTGGGGCTACTGGACCAACAGGTCCAATTAATAAAGATTTCAAGATTGTCATAGTATGGGATAATCTAAAAGATGCCCCGGGTGAGGAATCTATAGTAAGTACCTCTTATAATATTAATGAAGGAGAATATGGATTAGTAAGAGGTGGCGATCTATATAGAGTTATTCTCATAAATGGTGAAAAAATATGGAAAAATATAGGTAATATTACACCAATATTTCAGAATACAGGTGAAATAAAAGGTAATACTGGTCCTACTGGATATACTGGTTTCACTGGGACAACTGGAACTACAGGATATACAGGTATAACAGGAGACACTGGGTGGACTGGAAGTACTGGATGGACTGGGGCTACTGGGGCTACAGGAACAACTGGAGCAACCGGTTCTACTGGATCTACTGGAATAACTGGATGGACTGGTGCAACTGGATCAACTGGTCCTACCGGATGGACTGGTGAAACTGGTTGGACCGGTGCTACTGGATGGACTGGTATAACAGGCTGGACTGGATGGACTGGAGCTACTGGATCGACTGGGGCTACAGGGCCTACTGGTTACACTGGTCCAACCGGTTTTACTGGTGATACTGGACCTACTGGATCAACTGGTTATATTCCAAGAAATATAAAAGATAGTATTATACCGGATTTACCTGGAGAATATAGTATTGGTTCTAGTGACTTTTGGTTTTCTAGTTTATGGGCCAAAAAAGGTTATTTTTCAGATAATAGTATTCATATTGGTGATCAAACTATATCTAGGATGGATGAGGAGGATGGTTCGTCTACATTAATACTACCTGAAAATATTGTTTTGGATGGTACTACTGATTTTGAAAATTCAGCTTCAACAGGTCCAACTGGTAGTACTGGATATACAGGAGCTACTGGAGTTACTGGATGGACAGGAGCAACTGGATTGACTGGAGCGACTGGATGGACTGGACTTACTGGAGCTACTGGATTGACGGGAGCTACAGGAAGTACTGGTTGGACTGGAGCTACTGGATGGACCGGTTATACTGGATCTACTGGATGGACTGGTTCTACTGGTTTCACTGGTTCGACTGGTTGGACTGGTGCTACTGGTTGGACTGGTTCTACTGGTTGGACTGGTTCTACAGGTTGGACTGGTTCTACTGGTTGGACTGGTTCTACTGGTTGGACTGGTTCGACTGGTTGGACTGGTGCTACTGGTTTGACTGGTGCTACTGGTTGGACTGGATCTACTGGATGGACTGGTGCTACTGGTTGGACTGGAGCTACTGGATGGACTGGTGCTACAGGTTGGACTGGATCTACAGGATGGACTGGTGCTACTGGTTGGACTGGATCTACAGGATGGACTGGTGCTACAGGATGGACGGGAGCTACTGGGTGGACTGGTTGGACTGGGGCAACTGGTGCTACTGGTAGGACTGGAGCTACTGGATGGACCGGTTTTACTGGTCATACTGGACATACTGGTGATACTGGAAATACAGGTGTAACAGGACCTACTGGATACATTTTAGCCGATGTAGAATCATCTATTATACCAATTAATACTGTTACTTATTATGATGAAACTTCTTTCGTTATTACAAATAGGGATACTGTGACTAAAAATAGTATTTCTGTTAACCCCGAAACTGTCAGCGAGTGGCGCATATTTACGATAGCTACTGTCCATAAAGATACATATTTAAATACTGAATTTATAATTGATTGGAATTGTAATCCTAAAAATGACCAACATGGAGGTTATTTTACTAAAAAGATTGGTGATGTACTAGGTAATACTTTTATTAGAGAAGGAGGTCCTCAATGGTGGTGGTATTCCCGTAATGGCATCGATGAGAAAGGATATAGACCATTAGGTCAAAATAACCTTCCTAACCAGACAGCTGACCCGGAAAAACAACGGAATCATCAAATGAAAATTCAATTTACTACTAATGAAATGATCATTACTGACGATATTATAGGTACTCAACAAACTAATAGAATTGATATGGAAAACTCTTCATATTTTGTAAATAACGATGAATTTGAATTAATGTATAAAATGTATGTCAGCGGCTCTTACGACTATGCACAACCACATAATTTTACAATTAAACGAAATACTATAAATGGACATTTTACATCAATTATTAATGATAATACATTAATACAACCTGTTTTAAATAGTGCTCCAATTAATTTGGGTAATAGTAATAATAGATTTAATGAAATACACACTAAAAATATGCACTTATTATCAAATATGATAAAATTAAATGATTTAAAATTTTCTATTCATCATAATATTTTTGCTTCAGGTACAGACAAAGAATTCTTTATAGATCAAAATTTGTTATCAATTAAATGGGATTCTACAAATAAAAAAGTATCAATTAAATTATTAAAAAATATGCCTGGAACAAATATTCAAGCTATTGGATATGGTGGAAGTACTACAGCGTATACACCTATAGATTTAATATTTAATACTTATTTAGATTTTATTACTGTTAGTAATCCAGGACAATTGAATTTCGATGTTACAATTGCTAAAGGACCTATAGTTGAATATTTATCTCATTATAAAATTGAATTATTTATATCTGGATTTAATACTAATCAATATATTTTTAGTATTATCAAAAAATATAATAAAGAAGGCAGTCAAATGGCAAACAATTTAGTCAGACAATATCCTGATAATTCAGAAATATCTTATATCTACAATGAACCAATTGTATTCGTTAGAACAAAACCTGCTGTTGTAAATATAAAACTTATTGGAGGAGATTGTTTATTTACTAATAATGTAGATTTAATAGTTAAAGATTTTTGTAAAATTAATGTAGTAGATGGAGAATGCACAACTTTAGAACCATCAACCTACAATATAAACATTGACAATTTAAGAAATATTATTAGTTTTACATACACTCTTACTGATGAACTTCAATCTCAATCATCTGTTTTACAATTTATATTAATATTATATCAAAATCCAAATGATGTCAATGGAAATACCAATACCTATACTATATCATTGGGAAATAATAATGTATATGAATTCCCTACAATAGATTCTATTACTAAAAATATTGATATAATTCCACTTAATAGTGAAATTATTATAACTACGACATTTAGTAAAAATATTAGTGAATTTTCTGACACTAATAAAAGAAAAGTTACTATACAGCCTAGTGGACAAGATCCGATAGATGCTGAAAATGAACCTTTCGATTCTGATAACGAATCTTTATATAAATATAAATTTAAGGTAGAACATGATGTAGATCATACTGCTACTATAAGATTATCATTTACAGATGCACTTTTCGAAGATTATCAATGGGATACTAATAGTTTTACTTTATTAAATAGTCATATTTATACTTTTCCTAGTAAATTTGAGGTTAATCAAAGAATATTCGAAGGAAAATCTAATAATTTATCTTTAATATTTATAGGAGGTGATTTGTTTTATACAAGTACGATATCAGACCAAATTGATTTCGTAAAATGGTATCATGCAGCAAATGCTACAAATTCAGCTACTGAAGAAACTAAAATTTCTTTTGAAAATCTTACTATAGAATCTCCTATTTTATCTATTAAAAACTTTGTTCTAACAAACTCTTACCAGGACCTAGTAATTAAAGTAAAATTAAAATCACCAAATAATATTTCTACTAAGGAATTTGAATACACAATATCATATACTAATTTTGTAGCAGAAACATACTTTTATTCATGGCATCCTGAAGTTCTTAAATATGCTCTAGATTTTGTGAGTAATCCAAGTATATATTCTTTAACAAAAGATAAGGCTTTATTCACTTTGAATAGCGGTGCTGATTATTTTAGTACTATGGTAAATAATTTTTTTGAAGGTGATTTCAAAATTTATATATATTTTAAAAAGGGACCATATAATGGTGATCTTCATATGTTTGGTACATCTAGTGATAATGCTACTTTAACAGATTTTACTACAATTAATAAAACAACAAACGATACATCAGATATTTCAAAAGTTATCTTCTATAATCAAAGTAATGAATATGAAAACAATATTATACAAGGATATAGTGAAGCAGAATATAAATATATATCAGGAGTTAGTGGTAAAGCTGTCCAAAATATAGGTAAATTAGATAATACAAGTTATAACGGAATTATATATCGATTTGAAAGAAAAGCTGATAAAATATATATAGATAATATGTCAAATCTGTTAAACAGTAATAGTACTTGGACAGGTAGATACACTATAAATAATGTTGACAGAGAGAAAATAATTATCTTATTTACGTTTTATAATACCATGCAAGCTGGTGAAGAAATGTATGTATATGAAACAAGTGATCTTACTGGAAATATACAATTTCCTACTGATATTACTAACAAGGTAAAACATTATCCTAGAAATATTAAATTAAATCTGGCAGAATCTTCTCCTCTTAATTTTTACAGGAATAATATATTAAATCTTCATGATTTATTAGAATTTCATATTAATGCTAAAGAAAGTTATCAAGATTACTTATTTGATAATTCTATCTATTCAACACATGCTAATAATTTGAATATCTTTTTTACTATATATCTCAAAAATACAATTAATAATACAATTACAAGTGCTAATTTATTTTATAAGGACATTACACAAAATCAAATTAAAGCAATTAAATCTAGTATAGATGAATATATAGATGATAGTAATAGAGTAGATTTGTTCTATGATGTTGTAAAATCTAATAACAATATTGAAATTTTAAAACAAAATAATAATGTTACCTCTAACCATCCTAATCTCATATGGAATTTTCAGAACAATGTTTCTTGGAGACTTTTAAGCGGAATAAATGGAACTGACGTTCCCGGTAAGCCTGGAAATAACTTTCCTAATCATGCTTTACTTATTGAAAATGGTGCTGGTAACGGATTAAGAATGGTTCCTACATCTAATATTGTAATCCAAGCTACAGGTGGATTTCATCATTCATATTGGTATTATCCTCTCAAAGATCACAGTGGATCAAATGATTTCGCAAACAGTGGATTTATAGAAGATTTATCTAAAGGTTTTTTCTTTGGTCCCAATGCTAATGGTGGTAAATTAAGATTTTATTATCAAGGCGGTATTCAAAGTGGGAACAATACTATTGATATTACACATATAAGTCTAGGTGATATTACTCTTCATCAATGGCATTATTATGAAGTTAGTAGAACTAGTGGAGAAAATATTTGGATAAAAGGTAAATTAGGAGAAACAGGAACATTATTTACATCTGAAATAATGGATACTAATAATGTAGGTTTTACTTTTACAAGTAATTCTCCATTCTTTTTTGGAAGTAGACAATCCTCTAGTTATTCAGGACATTATGGTTATATTGTTAATATGATATTTAATTATGAAAATAATGATTCAACTTTATCGAGTTCAATAACATCTTCCGGAACTACTGGAACTACCAATACATTACAAATTAAACAGTTTATACCGGAAAATAATAATATTGTATTACCTGGTTTAGATAATTTAAATCATACATATACAGTTCAGTCAATTGATTTATATAATATAAAAATATTAGAAGGTAATACTAATTTAAGTATTAAGGAAACTATTATTCCTAAAGATTTTTCTGAAGATATTACATTTAATATCTCTATTGATCATTGTGAAGAAAAAGAAATATCTAATAATAAAATATATAGTATTACACCATACACTAAATCCAGATCACATCCTTCTTTATATGTTGATACAGATACTAATGCACCAGATTTAGGATTAAGAAATAATCAATTGTATTTTGATTTTAAGGGTTCCCAGATTTTACATACAAATACTGTTATGGATGTTAATTCAGGAACATTTACAAGTAAATGTTTTGTTATAGTCTGGAGAGATGAACCTAAAGCAAGTACAGGCTGGGGAACGTTCGGTAGAAGTGGTGGTGGAATTGGTTATCCTCATTCGACAACAAATAATGATATAAATCAGGGTTGGTTTCATCATTTAACTTGGATGTCTGGATTTAGATCAAGTTATTATGTATATTCTTTGAATGATTATAGTTCTGTTCCTATTGCTCATGGTTTTGGTAAAAGTACTAATCCACATGAACATTTTAAAAGACGAGATGTCTATGATGAAAATATTTTAATAATGAATAAAGGTTTTAATGACATAGAAGGACAAGGTTCATTAGAAAAATATGCTTGGGAGACTACAATGAGAAAGTTAGGTTCAGGAAGTGCTACTCTATATAATGGAATGATAGGAAAAATTTTTGAAATTATAACTTATCCAGATCATTTAACTGGTTATGATATTCTACACGAAGTTAATCGTTTAAGATCTAAATGGGCACACCGTACAACATTTGAATTTAAATTTTCGTTATCTGATGATTCTAATAGATATTCTAATCAAACATTAACAGCTGCGAATCTTCAAGATATTCAAATAAATCTAGTTGGATCATATCATAATAATACTGCATTAACTGATGTATCATTTGAAATAAAAGATTACACTGAAAATGCATTCTCAAATAAAACTTTCTTTACTATTTATATGGAAAATGGAAATACAATATTAGGTGCAAATTTTTATTGGTCAGGCTTAACTGCTGAACAAGTTACTGAAATGCAAACTTATGCTAATAATGGATATCAATTCTGTAAATATGATTTATTAGATTCAAGTAATGTTCAAATAACCGATTTTACAGGAACTACACAAGTTTTAAAAATAAAACAAAGTTCTGGTACTTATCCTGGATCTGAAAATACTTCTTTTAAACTAACTAAAATTTCTGTAAATAGAGGAAAAGCTACTGATACTAATGTAATTCTAATTACAAAAGAAATTCAATCTGTTAATGTTACGAATAATAATAATAATATTGAAATTTTAAAACAAGGTAATTATGTTACTTCTAATCATTCTAGTGGATTTGAATTTGAATGGAATTATCAGAACGGTGTTTCTTGGAGACTTTTAACCGGAATAAATGGAACATCATCTCCTGGTAAGCCTGGAAGTAACTTCCCTAATTATGCTTTACTTATTGAAAATGGGTATAATAACGCTTTAAGAATGGATATTTCATCTGATATTGTAATCCCACCAACAGGTGGATTTCATCATTCATATTGGTATTATCCTCTCAAAAATCATAGTGGAGCAAATGATTATGCTAATAGTGGATTTATAGAATCCGACCAGGCCAAAGGTTTTTTCTTTGGTCCCAATCATTATGGTGGTACATTAAGATTTTTTCACAGGATGATTTCCACGGGCCAAAACACAGATAGTCAACTATCTGCTCTAGGTAATATTACTCTTCATCAATGGCATTATTATGAAGTTAGTAGAACTAGTGGAGAAAATATTAAGATAAAAGGTAAATTAGGAGAAACAGGAACGTTATTTGAATTAGATATTCCCGACACTAATAATCTAGGTTTTACTTTTACAAGTAATACTCCATTCTATTTTGGATCTAGACAACAATCAACTTATCATGGACATCATGGTTATATTGTTAATATGATATTTAATTATGAAAGTAATGATTCAACTTTATCGCCTCTAATAGAATCTTCTTATAATTATCCAGGTAAACTTATACTAAATTCGTATGATAATATGCCAATTGATTTCAATATCTATAATAAAAAAATCTCACCCAATCAGGCTGGGACTTTATACGAATATGCTGAATTTGATGGTAATAATTATTTAACACTTACTGAGCCTAAATGGCAGGGTGAAATATCTAATAATTTGTCAGTTAGTTTTTGGATATACCCCTCATTAGACACAAACATGATGATTATGGATCAAGGTTCTCAATTTAATAGTAATGAATATGGTTGGATGATTTATTATGGTAGAATAGCTCAGCATTGGACCGAAGAGACTAATGTAAATTGTATAACTTTTATGTCAGGTGATAAACGTGGAAATGATAATCAAAATATAACAGTACAATCAGCGACTAATAGTGTACCTGTAAATACATGGAGTCATATTGTTGTTACTAAAGCAAACAAAGAAGTATCTTTTTATATAAATAATGTATTGGATACATCTCAAAATCATGACTTATCATATTCTGAAATAGCATATCATCATGGTCCCACTGGTAATTCTAGTTCAAATTGGGAAGGAAGAAGCCAATATGAATTTAATATAGGAAGAGAATCCACATCATCTTCAAATACTAATAAAGATACCACCGCTGGTTCGTATGTCCCCAGATATTTTAATGGAAGAATAAAAAAAGTTTATATTTTTAAAAAATCCATAAATGAAAATCTTATTTCTGATCTTTATAATGAAAAATCTGATATACAAGATTCTGACTTATTGGAATATTGGCATTTAGGTTCTTTCAGTAGTTCATTACATAGTGAAAATAAGTTAAGTAATGGTATATATCCAAGTAATTTGAATTATACCGAGGTAGATAGTGTATTCAATCCCAGTGATTTTGAAGATCATATTTTACTACCTCAACTATATGGTCCCCGAACTGAGCCAGAATTCGGATATAAAATTTTGAATGGTGATGCCGAGGTAACATTCGGAATGTCTAAAGGTAATCATTCAGAATCATTTTATGGTGCCAAAAGTGGAAGTACAATAACTTTTACAAATACATCATATCGTTGGATTAATGGTCGAGATTACACTTGGATTAATAATAAACTTCCACCAGAAATAATAGGTGGTACACACTTTCGTAAATTTGCATTTGATAGTAATGTCCAGTATCATCATCCCGAGAGTGAGCCCATTTTACCAATTTATGAAACAGGTAACTTCCCCCAATTCACTATTAAAGATATTTCATCTTCATATACTAGAATAGTATTATTTGCTTTTGCCGGATTTCATAAGGAGCATCCTGATGGTATTGTGGGTAGTGGATTTGGTGGTATGACACATGAAGAAATGACTAGTAGAGGATGGGAGTTATTTATAGAAAATCTAGGTCTTTGCAGTAGCGCCCACACTAATATTTCAGAAACTTATAATATTTATAGAAAGTATCTAGTATATAATGATAATAGTATTTCCCCAGTATATAGCAATCAAACTTTATCAGCTAATGATTTACAAAATATATCGTTAGAATTAAAAGGAAATACATACAATTCAGAGTTAGATATTTATAATGATGTAGCATTTAATATTGCTGATTATACTACCAATGCTTTCAAAAATAAACTATCTTTTACACTTCATATGGAATATACTAATAATAATTTATTAAGACCAATTGGTTTTGTACATCCTACTAAATATCATATTTCAGGAGAGATATCGGAAGATCGTCAAACATGGACAGCCCATGAAGCTCAGCAGGTAAAAAATCCTTCTACTTGGTTACTTAGTAATAATAATACAATATCTCCCATATACCTATCCCCGTATGAATCAATAGGGATTAATGTTATAAGTGGAAATTTTAAACTCGGTGTATCTATGCAGTCTCGTTATTCTTCATTTCAATTAGTTTACGGTAATTTAACAAATACAAGTTTTACAGGCAAAACTGTATCTCAACAGGGATTATATTCTGCTTGGAATTCAGGACTAACAAGTGGGTATAACAGTGATATAAAAGACTTATTAAATAGTATTATGTCACCTAATGTGTCAAGTGGCTATCCTGTTTATAATAATGATACAAGAGTATGGATATATTTTGAAAGAAACGGAACGGAGGCATCAATGAGTTTTAAAACAAGTGCTCCAGCAGATGTTAAGATCCCTCAATCTTGGGAAGATTGGAAAGTCGGCGCAAATACTAGTACAGTGACAGATTTATTTGATACTGATAAATGTCAAGCAGTACTTGGTCATCAGGGACTGGGTGATAAAACTTATATCTTATATCATAATGTACCACAAACAAAATATTCTGATACTTTCGATGCTAAGGCTAATTTATTTTATAAAAACATTCCACCCGATGAAATTAAGCAATTAAAATCAAATAATGATCTTGGAACTAAATATACAGATTGTTATTATGATGTTTTATCCTCAGACGATAATCCTATAAATTCTGGAATTAGTGAATCGATTAAAATAAAAATAACAGGTGATGCAGCCTTCCCAGGAACAGCTGATACCAATTATACATTAAAGAAAATTGATATACATAATGCCTTAGGAATTAATAGTTTTAATGATAAGAAAATAGTATCTAAGGAAAAAGATATAGTAAATAATTTACATTTTAGATATTTTAGATTATATATTAATTCAATAATAGATAGCGCAATAAGTTTAAAGAAATTTGGATTATATAATTTAAAGCGAGATGCAATAGATGATATTTCTAGTTATTCTGATAAAAACATAGTTTATAATAATAGGGATAATTATTCCAGAAATATTAGTAATGGTAATTTAGAGTATCATGTCGATAATGTAGGAGGACATAGTTCACATAATCATATGCGCCATGGCTATAGTTTTAAAAATTATTTAGATGAACATGGCTGGAATACTTATACAGATGGCTACTGGAATTGTACCAGGGGTAACAGTTTAATTATTGATTTAGGAGATACATATCAAATTAATTATATTAGAATGTCTCACTTAGGAATTGTATATGATATTAATCAAGAAAACAGAGATAATAGTTCTATTAGAATGTGGGGTGCATTTACTAATGAAGAACCTTGGGATTACGATAAAAGTAAATGGAAATCAGATTCAATTTGGACTAATGTTGAATTTATTGATGAAAATATAAATTGTAGAACTGATAATTTCATGTATCGTTATGATAGTTCATTACATTTAAATAAAACAGGTGTATATCAAATTAAACCGATAGAAGTTAATACTAAAACAGACTTTTATTTGGCAAGCAATTCTGAAATATATGATAATAGAGTATTATCATCAGCAGAACTAAATAATATTTCATTTAATTTAGTAGGAAGATTTTATGATAGTTACGATGTACCTAAAATTACTAAAGTAGTTCCTATTAATAGTTATTCTGGTGTTACAATGGTAGAAAAGCTAGAGTATAGTAATAATAATGTGACATTTGATATAGCTGATTATACAACCAATTCTTTCATAAATAAAACTTTTTTCACTGTTTATATGAAAAATCAAAATACAACAAGATTAGCAGGTTTTGTACATCCTACAACATATCATATTAGCGGATCTATCTCAAATGGAGGACAAACATGGACTCCTTGGGATCGTCAAACAGTTAAAGATCCTAGTCATTGGATGCAAAATAATAATAGTAATACCTATTTTAATCCTACATCTATAGATAATTCGTTTGTGAATGAAGGTATAGGTATTGATATTCTAGAATCAGATTTTAAAATAGGTATATCTATGTCAGGAAAATATGTATGTACGCAGTTAATACATGGAGATATAAATAGTAATAGTTTTACTGGAGAAGTTGACCATACAGACCATGGATTAGTGCCAGAGGGTAATGATTTAGGAAAAGCTTATAATAAGCACTTAAAATCTATAATGACAGATACGTATTTACAACCCAGATTCATATCACTATTAGCTCCTAATAGCCATATTACATCAGGCACATCTTCAAATGTTTTCATATATTATGAAAGAATAGACAATAATATATATATTAGTTATAGTACAACAGCACCAACAAATATTACTACAGAGGATGGATGGAATACATGGAAAGATAATGCAACAAAAGTAGAAAAATTAGAAATAAATGAAACAGATAAGTGTCAAATTCTTTTAGGATTACAATTCGGCACTACGAGTGATTTTAAAATAGAATATAATAATGCTATAATATATGGAGGAGATTATATCATAGCTGGAAACTTTTTTTGGAAAGATTTAACTACAGATGAAATTAATCAATTAAAAAATAATGATTACAGTGATTATAAGTATGAGATAGTAGATAATGAAACTGGAAATACAGATACTTTAAGAATAAAAATGGCAAATAATAGTGTTGCATTCCCTGGAACTGTTGATACTAAATTTACTCTGAAAAAGATAGAAATACATAATGGAATAGCAAGTTCACACCTACCCTATGTAAATTTATCACCATCATCAGCAGTAGTTAATTGTCCACAACCCGAACTTTTTATACCTCCAATGCCAAAAACTAAAGGATCTATAGAATGGGGTTCTAGATTAAGTTTAAGAAGTGATAAATTAAAGCTTAGTGAGATGGTTGATAGAGATCCAGATCAAAGCACAACTTGTCCTGGTGGTACATGGGAAACAATATTAAGTAGACCAATTGAAAATTTGAATTGGATATTAATAGTAAAATTTTATGGTGAATATGGTGAAAATATAGGATTTGTTTCAGGCGTACATCTAAATACTTCATATGCTATAGGTAAATATCATTCTTCAATTGGTGATAACTCTACTCATTCTATGGGATATATGGATTACGGATGGAGATTTAACATTGCTTATAAATCTCGTAGCACTCACGGGAATCAATCAATATATATAGGAAGGAAACTCGGAATTAACCACCAAGGGGAAAATATATTAGAATCAACTAATAATTTTAGAAATGGTTATGATCCTGAAGATTACTTTTTTAGTCATCTAAATAATAATTATGAAAGTACCTATATAAAAGCTCCAAATATGAATGATTATACAAATAGATTTAAAGATATGTGGGTAAGATTTGAAAGAAAAGGTGATATTTTAGAAATTTATGAAACAGGTATACAGCCTACTTCAGTAGATGATTTTAAACCTATAGTTGAATCTGGTTTTCGATGGCATGTTCCTGTAAATGAAAAAATATTTCCTTTAATGAGTAATTCTTATCATGATTTTGCAGGAAATATGAAAAATTATGAATTAATATATTGGAAAAATCTATATTAAATATAAAGTAAATTATGATTATAATATTACGTAATAAACTTCCTAAATTTATAATAAAATATATAAATTTAGAAATTTATGGAGTCAAAAAAGTATGTAAGACTGGATTCAGGAGGTTCAAAAAACTCAAAAAAAGTTCACCTTCATTTTCGTTTTCGTTTTCAAATTTTCCAAAATAAAATTTCTCTCTCTGGGGTATCAAATTACTTAAATGTTTATTAAATACTTAAGTATAAGTAAAATTTTAAGTAATTAAGTAAATATTTAAAAATAATATGTAAATATAGTATATAAATGTTTTATAAGTGTAAAAGATGTGGCTTTATATGTGATCAAAAAAATGGTTTAAGAAGACATTTAAATAGGAAGAACCTATGTGAACCTTATTTAGAAGACATTGACATAGAGACCTTGAAACTGGAGTTGGGTACAAAAGTTTTAAATTGTAAACCTTATGTAAACTATAATGTAAACACATTGTCAACTAAAAATAAAGATTTTACAATAAAAAATAATACAAATTTAAATACTAAAGGGAAATATATATGTAAATATTGTAAATTAGAATTTAGTACAAGGCAATCTAAATCTAGACATGAAATAAAATACTGTAATAATAAAAAAGAAAAAGATAATAAAGTTGCTTTATTAGAAGAAAGATTAGCTCAAAAAGACGAAGAAATGAAATTAGAAATGGCCCAAAAAGATATACTAATGAAAGAACAAATGGATTTTATGAAAAAACAGATAGAAATACTAATGAAAAAGGCAGGAAATAATACAACTAATACAGATAACAGTATAGATAATAGTATTATAGATAATAGTATTACAGATAATATTATTAATATAGATAATAAACAAATAAATATTAATATAAATGGTTTTGGAAAGGAAGATTTAAGTTATCTAACAGATAGATATTTTAGAGATTTATTCAATATCCCATTTTCAGCAATAAAGAGATTTATTCAATATCCCATTTTCAGCAATAACAACATTAGTAGAAGATATTCATTTTAATCCTAAAAAGCCACAGAATTGGAATGCTAAAATACCTGATGACAAGACATCTAAAGCCTTGATATATAATGCTGAAAAAAAAATGTGGGTTAAAAGAGAAAAAAAAGAGGTTATAAATGATATGGTTGAAAAAAGTTATAATATGTTAGATACGAATTTTGAAATACAAAAAGAAGCTAAAACTTTGGATGAAAAAGGAAAAAGAAAATTTGAAAATTTTATGAAAATTTATGATAAAGGTGATAAACAACTAGATAAACGTTATGAGACAGAAATTAGAGAAAAACTTATAAATTTTAAAGAATATCATAATGAAAAATTGAATATATAAATATAATTTATTTTAAAAAATTAATATTAATAAATTATCATTATATTATATTAATGAGTTTTAATGGATTTATTATAGGACCAGCAGGACCCCCTGGCCAGGATGGTTATAATGGTCAAGATGGTATTCAAGGAGATCCTGGCCCACGAGGACCTCAGGGATATGATGGTGAAAAAGGTCAAAAAGGTAATCCAGGAATAAAAGGAGAAAAAGGAAATAAAGGAAACGATGGAGATAAAGGTGAAAGAGGTGCAAATGGTAAAGCCGGTTTACAAGGATCAAAAGGAGATAAAGGTGATAAAGGAATTATAGGAGATATAGGTAGTGTGGGTTCTGATGGTATTAAAGGAAATAAAGGAGATAAAGGAAGAGTAGGTATTGATGGAAGTAATGGAATTTGTGGAATAGACGGTATTGATGGTATAAATGGTTTAGATGGTAACGCATATCCATTTGAATCATCATTTGATTCATTAATATCTGGTAACTTTAATTTAAATTCTAGTAATTTTAATAATGTTACCAAAGTATCTATAAATATATTAGATAAATTTAATAGAAATATTACAGAATGGTTAAATAGTATAGATAAAAATGATAAAATTTTAATACGAAATAAAAATAAAGAAGATAATTATGTAATTTATAAAATAGATAGTAGCTTATATGATTTATATAAAAATAATAATATACAATCATCTAATGTAAAGAATTTTCCCCTTACATTTATTTTTTGTACAGATGATAATTTATTTAGATTAAATGATGAATATAGTATATCTTGTATTAAACCAGGAGTTAAAGGTAATAAAGGCGATACTGGATATACCGGACTAACTGGTTCTACTGGACCGACTGGATCAACAGGATCTACTGGTTATACCGGTCCAACAGGATTTACAGGATATACTGGACCGAGCGGTTCTACTGGATCTACTGGATCAACTGGTACAACAGGGTCTACAGGACCTACAGGTCCTACTGGATATACAGGACCTACAGGAGTTTCAGGGGCAACCGGAAGTAGTGGGTATACCGGATTTACTGGTGATACAGGAAGTACTGGTTATACTGGACCAACCGGATATACAGGACCTACTGGATATACTGGACCTACTGGATATACTGGATATACAGGGTCTACTGGATATACAGGACCTACTGGATACACTGGACCTACAGGATATACAGGATCTACAGGTAGTACCGGGTGGACAGGTTCTACTGGACCTACTGGATATACAGGATATACAGGTCCTACCGGCATAACAGGGAATAGTGGATTAACTGGAGAAACTGGAGCTATTGGTCCTACAGGTTATACTGGATATACTGGACCCTCAGGAGCTACTGGATCAACCGGATATACAGGTTATACTGGTTCAACCGGATCTACTGGCTATACTGGTTCAACTGGTATTAATGGATCTAAAGGACCTACGGGTGAAGGATTTAATATTGTAGAAATATGGTCAACGAATTCTGCTCCTCAAGAAGGAACTACAGTTATCGAAAATTATGAAGATGGTAGTTATGGATATGAACATGGTGGAAAATTATTTATTATTAATAATAGAAAATGGAAATATGTAGGAGATTTTGAAAAATCTTTTATGATAGGATATGAAGGAAAAACAGGTAGTACAGGTATTATTGGATCTACCGGAGATACAGGACCTACCGGATACACAGGATATACAGGACCTATAGGATTTACAGGTAGTAAAGGAGATACTGGAAAAAGTTATACTTTAATTGAAAAAAATAGAGAAAGACATATATGTGTTGAGAATAATTCAATAAAGTGGAATAATAACATGGATAGTTATCCTTCTATTACATTGATTAGAAATTTCGAATATAAGATATTTATAGACAATAATAATAATCCTAATTATAAAATTAGAATTACAAAAAACAAAAATAATGATTTATATAATAAAGGATTACAACATTCAAATGGAAAATATGGAAGTGAATCTCAAGATCAATATGAAGGTTATTGGACATGGATTATACCTAGCGATGCTCCAGATATATTATATTATAGATTTACTACTTTTTCAGAAATATATGGAAAACTTATTATAATTGATGCTTTTGACATTCTAAAAGGAGAAACTGGAGAAAGAGGTTCAACTGGTTTGACAGGTCCTACAGGATATACTGGATCAACAGGATTTACTGGCTCAACTGGATATACTGGATTAACTGGAGAAACTGGTTCGACTGGATATACAGGTTCGGATGGTTCTATCGGGATTAAAGGATATACAGGATCAACTGGCTCAACAGGATATACAGGTCCTACAGGATATACAGGACCTACTGGTACTACAGGACCTACTGGTTCTTCTGGATACACTGGATTTACTGGTTATACAGGTTTTGAAGGAATTATAGGAAGTATTGGATGGACTGGACCTACAGGAATTACTGGACATACAGGTAGTAGGGGATTTACTGGTCCAACTGGATATACAGGTCCAACCGGTCCTAGCGGACCAACAGGTAATACAGGGTTTAAAGGTAATATGGGATATACTGGTTCAACTGGACCTACAGGAGCAACAGGAGAAACTGGTTCAACTGGTATAACTGGACAAACAGGAGAAGCCGGAAATATAGGAGACAAGGGTTTTACCGGTATAACAGGACCAACAGGTAATACAGGAATAAGAGGAGAAGGATTAAAATTGATAGGTAGAAATCATACAGTGACCTTTAGTTCGGGTGGAGGTTATCTATGGAATACTACAAATAATATAAATCCTGAAATAACGCTTGTTAGAAATTTTGAATATAAGATAAATATTAATATTAATAACCCGAATAAATCAATTCAAATAGAAAATCTTTCTAATATACCATATAATGATGGGTTAGAACATCACGATGAAAATTTAAATTTAATTACAAAAGGTTCTGAGGCACAAAATAAAAATACAGGATATTGGTTATGGCATATACCAGAATATGCCCCAAATAAATTAATTTATAAATGTACTTGTCAAGGAAATATATTTGGAAATATTAATATAATTAATGGAGAAGATTTAGTATTACAAAATGCTCCTATTGGATATACTGGTTCTACTGGATCTACCGGTCCTGATGGAATAAAGGGAGATGTTGGGAATGAAGGCTATCAAGGAAAAGGATTTAATATTGTAAAAATTTGGAATGATGATGGTCCAGGTCTACGAGGATCTAGTCATGTATTAACAGGAGACAATGCCAATGAAGGTGATTATGGTATAATGAGAGGTGGTGATTTATATATAGTTTCAAATAATAATTGGAAAAATGTAGGTAATATAAATAAAATAATTTTTGGTGGATATAAAGGATCGATTGGTAATAGAGGAAATACTGGAAAAACTGGTACTGTAGGTCCTGAAGGTATAAAAGGAGGAGTTGGAGTCCAAGGTCCTCAAGGTCCTCAAGGTTCTCAAGGTCCTCAAGGTTCTATAGGGATTAAAGGTTATAAAGGAGAAAATGGTGATATAGGTACAAAAGGTATTAAAGGAGATGATGGGATACAAGGATATAAAGGAGATACTGGAAATACTGGGTTTACTGGTCCTAAAGGAAAAGAAAATAAATATATAGGAACTGATAGATCTATTACTTTTAAAGATGGTATTATATTATGGGATTCTATACAAAAAAATTCTCCAGAAATAACATTAATTAGAAATTTTGAATATAAAATTAATATTGATTCTGATAATCCGATTACAATTTTAGATAGAGACGATACACCATATAATGACGGTTTAATACAATATATAGATAATGATCCTCAAGATAGATATAAGGGACATTGGGTGTGGCATATTAAGATGAATGCTCCTGATGAACTCTATTATAGATGTATTTGTAATGGAAATAATATAGGTAATAAAATAAATATTATTAGTGCTGAATTAGCATTAAAAGGGTTAACTGGAAATACTGGTGCAACAGGAGAAACTGGAACTACAGGGTCTACTGGTTATACTGGACCTGATGGTTCTGAAGGCTTAGAAGGTTCCAGTGGATTTACAGGTTCTACAGGAAAAACCGGATCTACTGGTTCAACTGGTTCAACAGGATATACTGGATTTACCGGTTCTACAGGGGAAACCGGATGGACTGGATCTACCGGATGGACTGGACCTACTGGTAATACAGGTGATACGGGATCTACTGGGTATACTGGTTTCACTGGTGTAACTGGAAAAACTGGAGATACTGGATTTACTGGTTCTACAGGCGAAACCGGATGGACAGGATTTACCGGATGGACTGGACCAACTGGTCCAACAGGAGCTACTGGTCCAACTGGTCCAACAGGAGCTACTGGGAAAAAAGGTCAAACAGGATCTACTGGACCTACTGGTATCAAAGGTATTGAATATAAATTATATGGAAATGAAAAAAAATTAACATATAGCAATGGAGGATTAGATTGGGAACCAGATTCTATTTTTATTAGAAATTTTCAATACAAAATAGTTTTAGATTTTAATAATAATGGTAATCCTTATGAAAAACCTATAAGTTTAGTATATAATAATAATGATTTTTTTAATGATGGATTAAAACATTATGATGAAAATGATTTATTATCTGAAGATCCTCAAAATAAAATAAATGGTTATTGGATTTGGGATGTACCTAATATAAATGAAAATCCAGTACACCCTGAAGCTCCTTTACTATTTTTTAGAGTTAATTCTAATTTCGAAACTCCTATCAAAATTGTATATGCCGAATCACATTTTAGTGGAGAAACAGGAAATACTGGAATTACAGGGCATACTGGTGTGGATGGTGAAATCGGATCAAAAGGTTTACAAGGATTTACTGGTTCTACCGGTTGGACTGGATCTACTGGAGCTAGTGGAGCAACTGGATATACTGGATTAACTGGTTCTACAGGATATACCGGATCTACTGGAAGGACCGGATCTACTGGATGGACTGGACCAACAGGATATACTGGATCTACTGGATTGACCGGATCTTCTGGTTGGACTGGACCAACTGGTCCTACCGGTATTACAGGTAATACTGGTAATACAGGCAATACTGGAAGTACTGGAGTCACTGGAACTACAGGACCTACAGGATCTACTGGATTTACTGGATGGACCGGACCTACAGGATCTACTGGGTGGTCTGGACCTACCGGGTCTACAGGGTCGACTGGATCTACTGGTACTACTGGATTTACTGGTTCTACTGGAGATACTGGTCAAACTGGAAGTACTGGTATAACAGGTCATACAGGACTTACTGGTTCTACTGGAGAAACCGGATGGACTGGTTCAACTGGTTCAACAGGATATACTGGATTTACTGGTTCTACAGGAGAAACAGGGTGGACTGGTTCAACAGGTTCAACAGGACATACTGGACCTACTGGGTATACTGGATTTACTGGGTCTACCGGTTATACAGGTGCTACCGGAGATACTGGATTCACAGGATCTACTGGATTTACTGGTTCTACAGGGTATACTGGAGATACTGGTCAAACTGGCTTTACAGGTAGTACTGGACCGACAGGAGCTACAGGGTCTACAGGATTTACAGGATCTACTGGACCTACTGGACCTACTGGATCGACGGGACATACAGGACAACCAGGCCCATCTGCAAAAGAATATAAATTTTTAGGAAATGATAAAAGTATAAGAATTGATAATAACAATAATTTATATTGGGAAGATAATACTAAATTTATCAAAAATTTTGAATATAGAATAAATATTTATACTACAAATCATCCAATTAGAATTCAACGTAATAATGACCACAATTACCCTTCATTATTTAATAAAGGATTAATTCATTATGATGGAAATATAATTTCGACTGGAAATGATGCTCAAAATAAAATGAGTGGATACTGGATATGGACAGTTCCTCATGATTCACCATCAACTTTATATTATCAATGTCAACTGCATAATAGGGTAGGTATGAGAGGAGAATTAAACATAGTTAGTCCAGAAGACGGTATTGAAAGTGAGATAGGAGATACTGGTTATACTGGAAATACAGGTTTAACAGGAAGTACAGGATCTTCAGGACCTACTGGTTCTACAGGACCTACTGGGTGGACTGGTCCAACTGGAGCAACCGGAAATCCGGGAAAAGGATTTAATATTGTTAAAGTATGGGGTCAGGGTGACAGTGATAATAAAGAAGTTGAATCAAGTCATACACAAGGAGATTATGGAATTACAAGTGAGGGATATTTATATATCGTAATTAATAATAATGGTAATTTGGAATGGAAAGAAATAGGATTATTTGAAAAAATTATTTCTACAAATTTAATTGGACCTACTGGTATTACTGGTTCTACAGGATTTACTGGTTCTACTGGTTCGACGGGATCTACTGGTTCGAGTGGAGCTACTGGTATTACTGGTAGTACAGGACCTACTGGTTGGACTGGATCAACTGGATGGACTGGATCAACAGGCTCTACTGGTATTACAGGTGCTACTGGATTTACTGGAGCTACCGGTGAAACTGGATCTACTGGATATACTGGAGCTACTGGGTGGACTGGTGCTACCGGGTGGACTGGATCTACTGGTTCTACCGGACCTACCGGTTCAACTGGATATACTGGAGCTACTGGGTGGACTGGTGCTACAGGGTGGACTGGAGCTACTGGTTCGATAGGACATACAGGACCTACAGGAATATTTATGGGATTAATTAATACAGATATAATTCCAGATAAAGATGCGAAAAGAGAGCAAACAGGATACAATTTAGGATCAAAAAATAATAGGTTTTCTGAAATTCGGGTTAAGGATGGTCATTTTTCTTCATCTACATTATATATTGGAGATCAAGATAATATAGTTATAAGAGAAGGAGAAGTTAATGGAACCAAGTATCTAATTTTACCTGAAAATGTACTAATTAAGGATAGCGAAATACTAATTTTACAAGGTATTACTGGTTCAACTGGATGGACTGGAGCAACTGGTTGGACAGGATCTACTGGAAGTACAGGTACTACCGGATGGACAGGAACAACAGGATCTACTGGTTCTACTGGAATTACAGGTGATACTGGTTATACTGGTGCAACAGGAGAAACAGGTTCAACTGGATGGACTGGTGCAACTGGGTGGACAGGGACTACTGGTTGGACTGGAGCTACAGGATGGACTGGTTCAACTGGATGGACTGGAGCAACTGGGTGGACTGGAGCTACTGGTTGGACTGGTTCAACTGGATGGACTGGTTCAACTGGATGGACTGGAGCTACTGGTTGGACTGGTTCAACTGGATGGACTGGAGCGACTGGGTGGACTGGAGCCACCGGATGGACTGGAGCTACCGGATGGACTGGTTCAACTGGATGGACTGGAACGACTGGGTGGACTGGAGCCACCGGATGGACTGGTTCAACTGGGTGGACTGGAGCTACTGGTTGGACTGGTTCAACTGGGTGGACTGGAGCTACTGGTTGGACTGGTTCAACTGGATGGACTGGAGCTACTGGATGGACTGGTGCTACTGGATGGACTGGTGCTACTGGGTGGACAGGAGCCACCGGATGGACTGGAGCTACCGGATGGACTGGAGCAACAGGGAACCATCGTGGAATAAAAATAAATCAAAGTTTATTACCAAATACAAATTCTATAGATCCCGATACTACAATTAGTTTAGGAACTGAAGAAGGTGAATTTAATAATATATATCTTGAAGAATGTGATATATCTTCTAATCAAATAGGATATAACCAAACTAAAGGTGAAACTATAGATGATCATTTTGTTTTTTCGGAATATTATAAAATGCTCTATGTACATAAAAATGATTATTTCTATACTGATGATAAAATAAAAATGTATTGGGATAAAGATAATATGAAAATTAAATTGAAAAAATTATTAGTAAATTTTCCTGTAAATATTAGTGCTATCTTATTAAGTAGTTATATACAATATTCATTTTTAGTAAATGGAAATTTTGAAAATATAAATAATATATATTTTAACAATGGTGTAAAAATGATATTACCTGAATCTACAGGAAATCCAAGTTCTCAATATGTTGATAATACATTACAAGGTTGGAAAATAATAAGAGAAGTTAATTCAGGTTTAAATTCAAATGCTTATTTAGTTATAAGTGGTTCTCATCAAAATACATTAAATATAAGTGATATACATAATATACCTGGTACATCATATTCTGGTAATATATTTTTAGCATTAAGAGGATGTACATTAAAACAAACATTACAAGGGTTAAATGTTAACAAAACATATAGAATAAGTTGGTATCAAAAAAGTAGGGAGACGACTAACGGATGTAGTATTAAAGTACAAATAACACCGATCGTTACTGATTCAACACCAGATATTAATATTGATACAACTATAAAAATAGATGAATGGAAATATAGTTATTTTACTTTTACTACTACTCAAATTTATCTTGAATATAATTTAGAATTTATTATAGGTGGTTCCTCTGATGAAAATGTACAAACTTTATATTTAGATAACATAGAAGTTATAGAATTAAATTCATCAAATAATGTTTCATATGGAATTTGTGATCCCGATTCCAATAATAATCCATATTTTTGTACTCAGGCTTATAATAATTATCTTATTTATAATAATGATGTTGAATTTTTATCAATAAATAAAGAAAAAAGTAATCAAATTATGAAATTTAATCTTAAGTTTGTAATTAAAAATAACAATGGACCTATAAATGATTATAGTTTCCCTTATTATAGTGTTGAATTAAATGGTAGTAATTTTATAAAGAATTCTTTTATGAATTGTAATATTGAAAAAATTGTATATAATTCATCTGGCAAATTTATGTGGGTTAAAGAAGATTCACCCCAATCAATAGAATCAATAAATAAAGTTGTTGGCGAGGGAGAAGTTCCTTATCCAAGTTCAACCGAATCTTTTATATTAGTAAAAAATTATGAAACAACACTAGAGATAAAATTAGGAGGTAATAAACCATTACATAGTAATGATATAGACAGAATTATACATACATTTAAAATTGAAATAGGTTCACTCCCTATAACGGTTAACATGTTAAATTCAATAATATCTATTGATTCATCTGAAAAAAAAATTATTTTTAAATATACGCCTGAAAATACAGGTGATCATAAATTCATAATTTATTTAAAAGATTTAGAAGGAGCACAAATTAATAAGTATGGAGAACAAATTAATCAGAATCCATTAGATATAACTATTGTTAATGCTAAAATTTATAACTTCCCTATAATTCATAATACTGTTCCTAATAATAATATTACAGTATTAGGAGAAACTGTTAAATTAACTACAACATTCAATGATATAAATTCTAATTTTTCATTGTCAAATTACAATACACAGGATGCTCTACTTCAGCTAGATATTTCTTATTATGATAATAGTGTAGAAACATCCGTTGATAATATTACAAGTACTATTGATAATGATTATATTGATTATGAATTTACTGTTAATAAAGATTTAGATTATTCAGCAACTATCAATTTAACATTTGGTAGTATAGTAAAATCCTATGCAATCTCGGCAACTAATCTATTAACAGCTGATGCAAATATATATACATTACCATCCTCTATAAGTCTAACTGGTCCATTTATAGAAGCTTCTAGTGGTTCAATACCAATAACTTTTATTGGAGGTGATTTATTAAAAGTTGGAGCTACAAATATAGAAGCTAAAATTGAATATCGTTATGATAATGCAAATATTAAATATCCTCCTGAAGCAATGGACAATTTTGATAAAACAATAAATAATATAGCATATACAGTATCACAATCGACTCATCATAATGGACCGCCATGGCAAGCATTTGATAGATCATCCATCACTTTGTGGGAATCCTATCCTTACTATAATAATCTGAGTGATCATGATAGCACTATTCCCGATTCGGACACTCCCATAGCAAACCGCCCTAAAAAGTTAAATAATATTGACGGTGGATATTTTGAAGGTGAATGGGTCAGTTTAAGTATGTCTGAAGCACTTATTTTTGATAGTGTTAAGATTATTGGTAGGAATGGTGCACCCGCCCAGTCAGCAGATCGTTGGAAAATTTTAGGATCAAATGATGATATGAGCGTCCTAGATAATACACATTGGACATTACTACATGATTCTACTACTCCTACTCATTGGATGGAGGGGGCTGGTATCCTAGAAACATTCAATAATAAATCAAAATATAAGTCCTATGTCTTCCTTGTAGAATCTATTATAGGGCCTTCTCAGAAAGTCGCAATTAGTGCAATAGAATATTATGGTCCTGATTATTCTACAGTTCTATCTACCGAATTAAATTATTCTAAATCAATTAAAAATGGTAAATTTGATAAATTTACAGGAACACTTCCATCTGATTATATTCAAATTACTAATAATGAACTTATAAATTGGGAAATAAATCCTCATATACCCAATAATGAAAGAGAAAAATATTTAAATATCAAAGATACCGGTTCATTAGCAATAGATTTGCCATCATGGGGGGATTCTATAAGCTCAAAATTTTCAATAAGTTTATGGATTTATAATAAAGGCGGCGATCATAGAGGTACTATTATAAGTCAGGGATGGAACCATAGTGGCTCACAGTGGGTAAACCCCGAGACAGGATGGATTATTTATTTTGGCAGTGATGGATATTCACCTAATTATAATAGTAGATGTATATATTTTGCATTTGGAAACAAAAGTTGGGCTTTAAAAGGTACTGGTATGAGACAAACAGCAACAAATAGCATTAAAGATAATACATGGCATAATATAATTATAATAAGAGATACTTATAATTTAGATATCTATATTGATAATATAAAGCAAACGTTATATAAAGATGGTACCAATGATAACGATGAAGGGCTGGGATCAAACATAATAGGATATTCATCAACAAAATTACATTTAGGATGGAATGAGAGTTCTGAAAACTATAATACAGGAATTTTTGATGGATATCTTAAAAACCTTTATATTTTTAATACAGCTATTTCAGATATTAATCGAAACTCTTTATCTTCATCTAGATTTAATAATGATACAAATTATGAGACTTATTCTGATTTAGTAGCCTATTGGCCATTTAATAATGACCTAACAAGTAAAAAAAATGAAGAAGATATATTTTATGGAAACCCCACTCCCACATATGTATTGGATTTAGATTATAATAATAATTATTCACAAAATTCCTACATAAATTATATACATAAAAATAGTGAAACATACAGCCTACCTTCTGTTATAGGAAATTATTTTATTGGATTATATAGTTCTAGTTCATTGTATCCTACTAAAATTAAACATAAAATAGGATCATCTATCTCAGCAGGTGACTATAAGATTAGTTGGTATGCTGTTAATAATCTAAGTTATGGAAATTCAAAACTTAAGGCTGAATTTATCAACGAAAGTGATATTACTTTAAATTCAAAGGAATTTGATTTATTTACAATATGGAATAGATATGAATTAATTATCACTAATTCGCCTGAAACTCTATATATTCAATTTACAAATTTAGGTACAAATATGAAATCAACAATATTTATAGATAATGTAATGATAGAATCTACTGATAAAAATAAATTAACAGGAAATGATTTTGAAGAAAAATTAGATACTGTAGTAATTAAAAATTTTACAATACCTTCTATAGAGGAGCTTCGTGATAAACCCTATACAGGATATATAAAAATGACTGTAACAAAACCTGCTGGTACTGAAGTGTCGTTCTCATACCTAGGTATATTTGCTGAGGAAGACCATGCTATAAATGGATCTGGAGGCTACATTCACGGTGATAATAATAACTTATTACATAAATACTTTAAAGAGCAGAGGGCAACAGGGTCCATGTACCCTAGCCAAACTGAGCACGTGCAAGGAAACACACGATGGCATCAGCACACTTATTTAAGCAATTGGGGTACGGCGTTTGGGTCATGGATGATGAATGATATAAATGATATTGAAGGTTTAATTCAGATATTTGGAGGTGAATTGGACAGAGTTGCGATGATGACACACGGCACAACTACATATGACGACTGGAATCGAGCAGGAATCCGCGGACAAGGGGTGAAATTTAAAGGAAACCAATCATCTATACTTGGTGATAATAATACATATTTAATGATAAAAGTTAAAGATATACCTAAAAATTGTTATTGTAAGATGTCAGGCCTACGAACTACTGGAGTAAAAAATGTGTATTGGCAATTAGAATTTTCAGAAACTGGAAATTCAGGGACGTGGGAAACAATTCAAAGTACATTTACACCATCAGAAAATATTAATTATAGTGATGGTACATCTTTTAATGCTAACACCACATATAATACCAATAGTAGCCAAACATATGACTCAAATGATGAAGTAGATAATATTCGTAAAATATTTAAACTAACATTCCCGACTCGTCAAATAAATACTTTACCTCCTTTAGATTTTAAAGTATCCATTAAACATCCAACGATAGATGATAGATCCTATTTTATCGGGAATAAAACTATAAATACATATTCAAAACTAATATACGACAGAGGGTTTGACCATGTAGAACTGAGAACTAATTTAAAAGATCATATAATAATTAGTAATCATGTATCTGATTGGAAACAGTCAAATAATACGAGTGTTACCCTTAATGGACCTACATTATTAATAGAAAATTATGTACATAGTTTAAATGAATCCGAATGGGAATTTGAAGGAGCTAGAAATATATGGTACGAGGAAAGTTCCAATGTTGGCTTGTCTTTTCATTCATTAGGTGCAGGCAAATATTTTAAGCCTCTAGACAATAACTCTTTCTGGCTTTACCGAATTGGAGCTAATCCTTCAACTGATAATTATCTAATTTCATATCATAATACAGGAAAATTACTAAATTGGAAGAGTAATAAAAAATATTATTTGCGTACAATGATATTTAATTTTGAACCTGCTGAAAAAATCGGAAGTAGTAGATTCTTCGCTAACACGGATGGGGGGGGCTCTTATGCTAGGTGGGATGATGTTTACGGTGCTAATAATACAACAGGTAGAGGAGCTGGTTTTATGGTAAGAGATACCAGCTGGTCCAACAATCCTAATGAATCGCTAGGATATAGTGGTTCAATTATAAATTTACAAAAAGTATTAAGTAATGAGTGGGTAATAGTTAGTTACCAATTTAAATATGATGAGGTTAAAGTATATAATAATTCAGTATCAAATATGATAGGTTTAGACTATACTCGTGGTGCAACAAACGGTCATGGTCCAGATTCTTGGCGGCCCTACAATGTGCGCACTAGTCAATCAAATTTGTTAGCCCAGACAGCGGCAAGTAGAGCATCATTAGGAGTTGGCTCCCCCTCTCCTTCTTATAGGGCACCTTATTTTGCTGGAATGACTTATCATGCTCGTGATACAGAATTTACAGAAGCAGAAATGAAAGATCTACATTTAACTTTTATGGAACATTATAATATACATAGACCTCCTGGTTATTATCTTGTTTATCCAGAAGTACATATAAATAATATTTTAATTGGATATACTGAACAAGCTAATACTGGAGGTCATGATCAAAAAACACTTTATAATATTACATTATCGTCTGATAGTAATTTAATTATTTCTGATGTACAAAACTTCCCAGGTACATGTTTAAATGTGTATAGATATTTTAGATGTCAAACTCAAAATTCGGATTCTAATATACAAATAGAACCTGGCACCCCAGGAATATCAGATTCAATAGGTTATTTTATAAAATCTAATGAGGATCAAAATATAATGATATATGGTGAAATACAAAATTCTGTAGATGAATACTATATATGGTTAAAAACAGCAACAGGGTATAATTACACAGGATATGGACTATTTAGAGAAGATGAATTAACAAATTCAAGAAGCTATGATGATACATCAAATCTTTTAGATGGAGAAGCACCATCACGTGCTAGATCATGGTGGGCTGGGTGGAAACCAACTCACGCAAAAAAATGGCAATTAAAGAAAGATATTAATTATGCTTTTATTGTGGGAAAAGCAAATGATAATTCAACTGCGTATTTACCTAGAATAAAATGGTATTTTAACCGCACTACTTAATAAAAAAACAAAAAAATAACAACAAATATATAAATTTGATAGAATTTGTAAAATATATTTTACAAATAGAATTAAAAATTCATTTATATAGATTTAATATTGTATAATATTATATATATAATATTAAATGAGTTCTAATAATAATATTGTAGGTCCGCCTGGACCATCTGGGCGTGATGGATTAAATGGTTTAGATGGTAGGCCAGGAATTCCAGGCGAAGTAGGTCCAATGGGGTTTCAAGGTGATAAAGGAGAAAAAGGTTTACTCGGAAATAGAGGAGAAAAAGGAAATTCAGGAAATATAGGAGAAAAAGGTAGAAAAGGAATTAAAGGTGAAGAAGGATTATCTGGTATCCAAGGAAATAAAGGAGAAGAAGGAGATGTGGGCGATAAGGGTTTACAAGGTTTTATAGGATTTAGTGGAGAAAAGGGAGAACAAGGTACACACGGAATTGATGGAAAAACAGGAATTGATGGAAGTAATGGAATTAATGGAATTGACGGTCTAGAAGCAAATTCTCAATTATATTATTCATCATTTGATACAGAACATTCTGGTAATTTTTATCTCGATAAAAATGCACAACAAGTAGAATTTCCATTAGTAAATTTGCTAACTATAAATATTAGAAATAATAATGGAAATTTAGTAACATCTTGGATTAATGCAATAGATAGATTTGATATGATAATAGTAAGAAATTGTCAAAAAGAAAAATTAAATAATTTTACAGTATTTACAGTAGATAGCGAATTATTTGATTTATATCAAGAACAAAATTCTAATTTTATTCGTAAAAGATTAATTCCCATAAAATATGCATATGGAGGTATTGATAGTACTTTTTATTTAAATTCGGAGTATACTATATCTTATTTTAAAAGAGGAACAAAAGGAATTACAGGATCTACTGGGAATACAGGTATTACAGGATCCACAGGACCTAGTGGACACACAGGTAATACAGGTCTAACAGGAGATACTGGACATACTGGCCCAACTGGATATACTGGTTCTACAGGATATACAGGTCCTACAGGATATACAGGATATACTGGAGGAACTGGTTTGACAGGAAATACAGGTATAGAAGGATCTATAGGATTTACTGGTCCAAGTGGTCCTACTGGATTTACTGGTCCAACCGGTTTTACTGGTGATACTGGAAATACTGGAGATACAGGACCTACTGGATGGACCGGTAATACTGGAAAAACTGGACCTATTGGATGGACCGGTATTACAGGATTTACAGGATGTACAGGTATAACTGGAGAAACAGGCTATACAGGTGATACTGGAAATACTGGACCCACAGGATGTACAGGTTCAACTGGTCAAACAGGATTTACAGGTGATACCGGAAATACAGGACCTACTGGATATACAGGTAAAACAGGTTCAACAGGAAATACGGGAAATACAGGCAGTACAGGATTTACTGGATCTACAGGCCATACAGGAAATACTGGGTTTACTGGAGAAACAGGGTCCACAGGACCAACAGGACCTACCGGTTTTACGGGACCAAAAGGTAAATATTTTAAAATTTCAAAAATATGGAATATAGATGATAATACAAAACCTGACAAAAATGTTTTATCTAATATTAATACAATAAATAATTTAGAAAATGGAGACTATGGTTTTGTAAAAGGTGGTGAATTATTTATTTTAGAAAATAATGAATGGAAATTTTCTGGTAATTTTACTGATGATATATTAGTTGGGTTTATAGGAGAAACAGGACCTACTGGCTATACAGGACCTACTGGAAATACCGGTGTAACCGGAAATACTGGTGACACCGGTTTAACTGGAAATACAGGTCCGAAAGGAGATACAGGAATTGAATCAAAATTATATGGTACAGATCTAGCAATTTCTGATTCTAATGGATATCCAGATATTACATTAATAAAAAATCATGAATATAATATATCGATAAACACAAATGATTATAATAATTATATGGAAATTTTGGATAGTTCGGATCAGCAATATAGTTTAGGTTTAAGTTGGGAATCTAAGACAGGGAGTGATGCTCAACAACAAGTAAATGGAAAATGGAAATGGTTAGTTCCTATAATTGCTCCTAAAATGCTGTATTATAAATCTAAAAATTCAAATACTAAAGGTAGGATAAATATAACATATCCTTTAGATTATTATAAAGGAAATACAGGAGACACTGGACCGACTGGAAATACTGGAAATACAGGACCAACAGGTTCTACTGGATATACAGGTCCAACAGGATATACAGGATCTACTGGTTGGACTGGACCTACAGGATATACAGGGCCAACAGGTTATACAGGTCCAACTGGATATACTGGACCTACTGGATATACTGGACCTACTGGGAACACAGGACCTACAGGATATACAGGATCTACCGGTTTTACTGGACCTACAGGATATACAGGGCCTACAGGATATACAGGTCCTACAGGTCCTACTGGATATACTGGTTCTACAGGATATACAGGACCTACTGGCACTACCGGTCCAACAGGGTTTACAGGTTGCACTGGAAATACTGGAGTAACAGGAACAACGGGAGATAGAGGTATAAGAGGAGAAAAAGGACCTACTGGTTATACAGGATCTACAGGTTTTACTGGACCTACTGGAAAAGAGGGAACTATTGGAAGTACAGGAAATTCCGGATGTACTGGTGCTACAGGGAGTACAGGACCTACCGGTTATCCTGGTATAGAAGGTCCACAAGGTCCTCAAGGACCTATAACGAATTTATTAGGTACTGATTTATCTGTAGAAATTGTTGATAACAAACTCAAATGGAATATTTACCCAGAACTTAATCCTGAAATTACTCTTATTAGAAATTTTGAATACAATATTTTAATTAAAACTAATATTGAAAATGGTAAAATAAGAATAGAAAAAAATGAAAACGAACTATATAGTACAGGTTTAAGTCATTCTACCGGCGATGAAGGTGATAATGCCCAAGATAAAAATACAGGAACATGGAAATGGTTGATAAGTAAAGATACACCTAATAAATTATATTATAAATGTTTAAATAATTCTAATTTGAAAGGAGAGATTAATATAGTTAATGCTGATCTAGGATTTTTAGGTTCAATTGGACTAACTGGACCAACAGGAATAGAAGGTGAAAGAGGTCACAAAGGAGCTACTGGATTAACAGGAGATACTGGTTCAACTTTTAAAATTGTAAAAATATGGAATGAATCAAATGCTCCTAAATTAAATGGATCTACACCAATTAATAGACAAGAAAATATTAAAAATGGTGAAATAGGTATTGTAGAAGGTGGATCTTATTTTGAAGCAAATAATAATTTTTGGATTCATAAAGGTAACTTTAATAATGAAAATGTTTTAGGTTTTAAAGGACATACAGGACCTACAGGATGTACTGGTACACAAGGAGATACCGGTATTACAGGGGATACAGGATTTACCGGTCCAACTGGTATGACTGGAGATACTGGTTCTACTGGTAATACCGGTGAAGATGGTAATAGAGGAGATACTGGGGAAAAAGGAGCAATAGGTTCAGAAGGTCCAAAAGGTCAAAAAGGAGATCAAGGTAGTAAAGGTTTTAAAGGATTATTGGGATTTACTGGAGAAACTGGTATTACAAATAAATTATTAACTATAGAAAAATCTGTTAATTTTATTAATAATTCCTTTAAATGGAATTTATCTGTAGAGAATAATCCAACCATTACATTAATTCAAAATATTGAGTATAAAATTTATATTAATAATAGTTCATATAATCAAAATAGTCATTCCATAACCATAATAGATGAAAATAATGATCCATATTGGAGAGGATTAAGTCATTCTGACACAAGTAGCAATGAGGAAGCGTTGGGTAAAAAAGGAGGTATATGGTACTGGACAATCGATAGTAAAGCACCTGATAAATTATTTTATATGTCTACGGATGATAATAGTATAAAAGGTACTATTAATATAGTAAATTCTGAAATTGGTTTTAAATTATATGAAGGTGATACAGGGTCTACAGGAAATTCTGGATCTACAGGAATTACTGGCTCTACAGGACTAACAGGTAGTACAGGATCGACTGGATATACCGGGCCAACTGGACATACTGGTTCAACAGGATATACGGGTGATACAGGATATTCTGGTGATACAGGTTGGACTGGTTATACTGGAAGTACTGGTACCACTGGTTCTACTGGACCAACAGGATATACAGGAGCAAGTGGATATACAGGACCTAGTGGACCCACAGGATATACAGGACCAACAGGTTATCAAGGAGACGTAGGTTTTACAGGAAGTACTGGATGGACCGGTCATACAGGACCTACAGGACATACAGGGTTAACTGGTGATACTGGAAAAACAGGGTCTACAGGAATTACGGGAGATACAGGTATAGATGGAAATATAGGAACTGATGGAGATCAAGGACCTCAAGGAAAAGAAAATAAACTTATAGGTGAGGAAAAAAAAATAATTACTGTAGTTAATCCTTATGGGGGGAAAACATACTATAATTGGAATAAAAAAAAAACTGAATTTACTAATCAATCTAATTATTTTATTAAAAATTATGAGTACATTATAAAAATTGAAACAGAAAATTTTCCATTAGTTATATTTAATCCTGTAACAAATCAATACTACAGTAAAGGTTTAAAACATTCAGATGATGGAGTAGGAGATGACGCACAAATAAAAGACACAGGATTTTGGACTTGGTTAATTCCGAATGACGTTCCAAAAACTTTACGGTATAAATGTGGTGTGACCGGTCCTAAATATGATCATATGAATGGAGAAATCACTATTTTAAATGCTGAAGAAGGTTGGAAATTAAATACTGAACCAGGACCGGGGGGCATTATAGGTGATAGAGGCTCACAAGGACATATTGGTTTCACAGGATTTACTGGATCAACTGGTTATACTGGTCCAACAGGATATACAGGATTTACTGGTTTTACTGGATTAACAGGATCAACTGGTTATACTGGTCCAACTGGATTTACAGGATCTACCGGTTCGACAGGTTATACTGGGTCTACTGGATTTACCGGCGATACTGGTACAACAGGACCAACAGGATCTACAGGATTTACTGGAGAAACAGGTAGTACAGGAAATACCGGAGTTACAGGATCCACCGGATCTACTGGTTGGACGGGTTATACTGGTTCAACAGGTCCAACTGGATATACTGGATTAACAGGTTCAACGGGTAATACAGGAATCACCGGATATACAGGATATACAGGAATAACTGGTAATACAGGTAATACAGGAATGACAGGGTCAACAGGATGGACAGGATTTACTGGAGATACAGGTTTTACTGGTTGGACTGGAACTACTGGTGAGACTGGATCTACTGGTTGGACTGGAGCTACAGGAGACACTGGGTCTACTGGTTGGACTGGTAATACTGGAAATACTGGTGCTACTGGATCTACTGGTTGGACTGGAGCTACAGGTGATACAGGATTTACTGGTTGGACTGGTGCTACTGGAGTTAGCGGATCTACCGGATGGACTGGAGCGACTGGTCGAACTGGTCCTACAGGATGGACTGGTGTCACTGGTAGCACAGGAGCAACTGGAAGTACCGGATCAACAGGTTTGACAGGATCTACTGGGGATACAGGATCGACAGGATCGACCGGATCAACCGGATCTACCGGTCCAACAGGATATACAGGTGCAACTGGTGATAAAGGAAAAGAATATAAAATATTTGGTAGTGATAGAACTATCAGTTTAATTGACGATGTATATAAATGGAACACTAGTATAGCTGACTATCCAACCATCAAATTAATTAAAAATTTTCAATATAACATTCGTATTGAAATGGGCGACATTACTGATCACCCTATTAGAATTGAAAATCCTAATGGTGATTTATATTTCACAGGATTAAAATATTATGATAAAGATGGATATATTGATAATGAAGATGAAGAAGATACAATTCAAAATAGAACAAATGGTCATTGGAAATGGCTGATATCGGATTCTGATGAGACACCTTCTAAACTTTTCTATAGATGTAAAAATTATCCAGATAATATGTTTGGTGAAATTTTAATTGTTAATGCGGAAACAGGTCTGGTAGGCGAAATGGGTAACTCTGGTCCTTCTGGATATACTGGATCTACTGGTCCAACTGGCTTTACAGGTCCGACTGGAAGTACTGGTTTTACTGGCTCAACTGGTTCAACCGGAAATACAGGAGAAGATGGTAAATTTTATAATATTGTTAAAACATGGAGACAAATTGATGATAAACCAAGTATGGATGGAGATACAGAAGTAAATAATTCTGGGTTTGTTAATGATGATTATGGAATATTAGAAGGAGGAGCAATTTTTAGTGTGCTGAATGATAAATGGATATACTCTGGAAATTTTAATGATAAATTTAATTTTGGATTTACAGGTCCTACTGGTTTTACTGGCTCTACTGGTTCTACAGGTAATACTGGCTCTACTGGTATAACTGGATATACAGGATCTACTGGTAATACAGGTTGGACTGGTTCTACAGGCGCAACTGGATCTACTGGTTCTACTGGAGCAACTGGTTCAACTGGTTCAACTGGTTCGACTGGGGCTACTGGAGATACTGGTTTTACAGGATCTACTGGTTGGACTGGTACTACTGGTTGGACTGGTGTTACAGGTTGGACTGGAGCTACCGGTTGGACTGGAGCTACCGGTTGGACTGGTCCTACCGGCTGGACTGGAGCTACAGGTTGGACTGGAGCTACCGGGTGGACTGGAGCTACCGGTTGGACTGGAGATACAGGGCCTATATCAGGCGATATAAAGAATGATCTTATCCCGGTCGATGATACAATTTCTATCGGAAATGAACAGTTAGATTTTAAGGATATCTGGGTAAAAGAAGCCCATTTTTCGTCAAATACTGTACATATAGGAAGCGATATTGTATTGTCTCATACAAGTATGGATGGTAAGGAATTTTTGAAAATATCATCTAATATTGCAAGAAGAATAGGATATGGTAATATTGAAGAAATCGGTTCAAATGCCCCACAAGGAAGTACTGGATGGACCGGAGCTACTGGAGCTACAGGAATTACCGGTTCGACTGGTGCTACTGGTTCGACTGGTTATACTGGTAATACAGGTGATACTGGAACTACAGGAATTACCGGTTCGACTGGTGCAACTGGTTGGACTGGTGCTACTGGTTGGACAGGAGCTACTGGTTGGACTGGTGCAACTGGTTGGACTGGTGCTACTGGTTGGACTGGTGCAACTGGTTGGACTGGTGCTACTGGGTGGACAGGAGCTACTGGTTGGACTGGAGCTACTGGTTGGACTGGCGCTACTGGTTGGACAGGAGCTACTGGTTGGACTGGTGCTACTGGTTGGACTGGTGCTACTGGTTGGACTGGTGCTACTGGTTGGACTGGTGCTACTGGTTGGACTGGTGCTACTGGTTGGACTGGAGCTACTGGTTGGACTGGTGCTACCGGTTGGACTGGAGCTACCGGTTGGACTGGAGCTACTGGTTGGACTGGTGCTACCGGTTGGACTGGTGTTACAGGTTGGACTGGAACTACTGGTTGGACAGGTCCTACTGGTTGGACTGGTGCGACTGGTTGGACTGGAGATACAGGATCAGTATCCAATATTATAAATGAAACTTTAAAGCCAAAGCCTGCTGAAAATGAAGAAATCGACATAGGAAGTAACACAAATACTTTTAATAATGCATATTGTAATAAGCTTAACATATCATCAAATACAATACAATATGGAAATCTTCAGGAACATATGAAATTTAATATGTTTTATGTACAAAATGATACTATATTTTATGACGATAATGAATATATCACAATGAAATGGAATCAATCTACTACGAGTATTAGTTTAAAACTTAATAACAATTTTAGTACAGTTTATACAAAAAGGATTAATTCCTCTAATAATATATTAGGTGAAAATACCGAACTATTAAGTATGAATTATGAAATGTTTTATGTTTTTGATAACAATAATAAACCTTTTTATATTGAATATACTATCTATGATATAGGTCCATTTTTTGAAGGAGAACTAATACCATATTATAAAATATTTTTAGAAGGTTCTGGATTTAATATAAATTCATTTGTTAATACAAAAATAAAAAGGTATGAATCAATGGCTACTTTAGTACCTTTGAAAACAAGAGACTATCCCATCATAGGAGATACTCCTATTGAAAATAAAATACAGTTACCAAATTTGAATGATCTCCAACGATATATTATAACATTAAATCATCCAAATAATTTAACAATTAATTTGAAGGGAGGGGATTCGATTAGTAAATCTAATATAGCTGAATTTAAAGTTTTTATACCTGGTAGCGAGCCTACATCTATTTTGAATTCGAGCAATTTGAATGTAAATGCTGAAGGAACTAAAATTAATTTTACATTCAAATTAGATGATGAATACCCAATAGTTTTTAAATTTAGATATAAAAATTTTATAAATGAACCTATTGGAGATGAATTAACTGTTGATATGAGTGAAACACTAATTTATAAATTTCCTACATCAATAACAAGTATTGATAGTTTATCTTCATTAACAAATCACTATTTAGTTTTTAATCATGATGTTATATTGAAATTTACATTAAATAGTACACCTATTGATAATGAAGATACAATTAAAGGTATAATAGTTAATTTCGAAGACAATACTCCAGAAGAATCTGTTCCTTTAGCGAATGCTAATATTCAAATTGATAAAACTAATAAATGGATATCTTTTAAATATAAGGCAACAAAAATAACTAAACATACATTTAAATTACGTTTTGGAATGCCTAATCTAGATTATTCAAATTCTAATTATAATTTTACTGAAATTTCAAAAGATATAGTAGCAGAAAAAATTTATCAATTTCCTGACACAATTAGTTCTGTAAAAATGCCTCCACATAATAATATAGATGTTTCTATAGGGAATGAAATACAAATTAAATCTACATTTTCAAAAGCCTTAATAAATGATATAACCTATGAAATTATTATTAATGATGGAAGTGAAACTAATCCAAATATTATATCAAAATCTCTGAATCAAGATAAAGATGAACTACTTTATTCTTTTAATATAGTAAGGGATTTTAATCATTGTGGAAATATTATACTAACTTATGGTTCTATTTCAAAATCATATAATTGGGAAGCAGCAAATTTTTTGTCAGCAGATGCTAATATATATAGTTTTCCTGATAATGTTGACTATCTTGTAAATTCTATAAACTATTCAAATACCAGACGTGGGATTAATATTACTAGTCACAATACTACTAAATTATCAGGAGGAAGTCCTAAAGTAGTATGGCCTTCTAATAATGATGCTATTTGGAATACTAAAGAATCAGAAAAAGGTATTTATTTTGATGTTGCTAAACCTATTCCATATAAAAATGTTACTTTTGTTCTTCCTACTACTTATTTAATTGGAGGCAAAATATCTTCAAATGGACAATTGTGGACTCCTCAATATGGACAGGCTGTAAAAGATCCTGCGCAATGGTATAGAAGTTATAGTAATTTATCTAGTGTTGGAGTGTATGCAGGAGTGGGAATAACTATACTTACAGGTGATTTTAAATTAGGATTAAGTAATAAAGCAAAATATATGAGTATGGCAATTGTATATGGAAATATTAATGAAAATAGTTTTGATGGAGCTGGAACAGATGGTGAGGGCCTTTATGGGTATGCAGGAATAAATACAGGATATAGTAAAAATAGTGATGCAACTATGTTAAAGTCTCCTTCACATACAGGGTCAACTAATGCAAGGTGGTATTTTTATTATGTAAGACAAGGTACATACCTAGAAATAAGATATAAATCTACTCCACCGGATGATCCATCTAGTGAGCTATCATGGGAATCATGGAAATCGGGTTCTTCTGGTTGGGGTGAGAGCATGGGAAGCACTAACTATAAATGTCAACCTTTAATTTATGGACAATCTGGTACAATAGGTGATACAAGTGAAATATTATTTTCAAATGTTCCTAATACTACTTCTAATTGGGGATCAGATGGAACATATTTATGGAGAGAACCTTATAAGAAATCTTTTGAAAGCCTAAATTTTTATAGTACAGGAACCATTGATGATAATAATGAATCTAAAAGATTTCAATTATGGGCTTCTAATAATTTTACTTCAAAATTTATAGAACAAGAAACAAAAATATATAATGAGGTGGGTCACTATATACCTCCTATTAGTATAAATAGTGCACCAAAAATTAACAATGAATACTGGACATATATTGGTGATTTTGAATTTACACCCGAGCATAAACAGACTACAAATAAATCATATACAATTACCAAAAATATGCAATTAACAGAATCACATACAATATCTACAGATAAATTTGGTATTTGGATGATTCACATTCCGAACACTACTGAATATGGTAATAGTATTCATTCACCTATCATCTCAAGAATAGGTATAAATTTAGCAGCTGACCATCAATTTTGGGAAAATGGAGGAGATACCATTCATCATCCTAGCGGAGAGTATGGAACTATTTATGAAAATCCTGATGTAGAATTAGATTTTATTAATTCAAATAATAGTTTATGGGAGGGCGAAAATAATCAATTAATTTTTAGATTTTCAGGAGGTGATGGTCTACATTCTATTAGTAATATACGATATAAGCAAAATCCTATGACAGAATTTATAGCATTAGAAGCAAAAGATAGATTAGTAATAGATAATTCAGTTTTAATTAATAACATAGTTCCTACAAATACAAATGAAGAAATAGAAATAGAATTCACAATGAATTCTTCTGATAATACCACTTTTATTTTTACTCCCATAGTAAAAATACCAATTACTTTCATTACTTTAAAACCTATCTTCATTAAACATTTAAGAATTAGATCTAATCCAGGCTCTGCTGGATATTATCAATTTAAAAAATTTGGATTATATGCAAGTGAAACTAGTGCATTAAATGATGATGATGGCACTGCTGACTCTACTGTAAATTTGGCACAAAATATATCTAATTTTGCTTATATAGGTAACGGACCAAGTTATTCACACCCTAACAATAAGACTTATTTTGACCCACCTAGTACTAATACACCACAAAAACAAATATTTTCCACAGAAGTACCCGCATTTATTACAAGAGTTAATGATAGCACATCTCCAGGGATGTATACAAGTAATTGGATGGGAGCATGGGGGGGAAATGAGCATAACTGGAATGTTCCCAGTAATGAACCATATTTAGCAGGTGAAACTGGACATCAAATAGGTATATATTTTGGGTTGAATGGTGAAGATGTATGTTTTATGTTTAACCAAAGTATATCTGTTACATATCTAAGATTAGGTGCTGCCCGTTGGGGTGGTAGTACAAACCTTAGAATTTTTTACTCTAACGATTCAGAAAGTACAGTTATACCAGCTGATGATTCTAGATGGAAGGAAGTATATTTAACATGGGATAATAATACTAAAAATAACATAAATGATTTAGTTTACGAAAACAAAAATGATGATGATTATCTTGGTAATACAGGTAATCGAGAATGGATTGGTTACACTCATGGCAGTCATTTTGCTCATCCTGTGCCTAATAATAATAAAGGAGTATTCAAAATAGTGACCGGTTCACAATTACCTGGTGCGAGATCTTATAACTTTTTATATGCTTATGACTTTAACAATAAAATATCTGGTAATATATCATCTAGTGGAAGAAGTAGTCATGTGGGAATTTTGACTAATAACAATAACAAAGAACTTAATATTGAAGGCTTAACATGTCCAGTACTATCTTCAAGTGATAAGTTTCAAATAGATTTTCCCGGTATAAGTGAAGATATTCATCTAGTTTATATATTTAAAAATCAGCCAAATCCTGGCTCAGCCAGTATTAATATGTGGCTTCGTGATGTAGTAAAATGTGGATATTATGGAACTGATTTTAGATTGATAGCTAATGCCAGCAGCGGGGGTACCAGATCACAGTTTGAGTCTTATCCACATAATTATATAGATAATTTAGTATGTATATTAGATTTTAAAAGATCAAATGGTACTTTTAGTGGAAAATGGCATACATTTGCTGGTTCTTCTTGGTCGGAATATTCAAACGTAACATCATGGAGTGATACAAATTCTATAAGTGGTTTCAGTAGTAATGCTCAGGCAACCATATGGGACGTTGTTGGTGGCACTGCTGGTGGGTGGACCAACCACCATCCAACTCAATGTATTTGTGGAGTATATATTAATGATTCAATAATAGATGAATCAAATTATCTTGAATCGTTAAAAGATAGATGGTCTAACTTTTATTAATAGTAATTTATATTAATAAGATTGAATGTTTTATCTAATTTATTATAAATTGATAATAATAAATTATTAAATTATCTTCATTTGATTATAATTCATCTATTATAGCTAAAATAAAATTTGTAACTTATTCAAAAAAAAATCATAATTTTGTTATATCTAGAATGATATAATTCATTAAATGTTAAATAATAATAAAGTTCTATCTATAATGTTTCAAATAAACAATATACATAAAGGTTTGCTTTATGATGTATATCATACCTAAAATTAACAGTATATAAATAGATTTAATAATTATATTTATTTTTAAAAAAATAAATATAATTTTAATAACTTATTATAATATATATTATATATGAGTTTCAATAACTTTAATGCTTTTATTAATGACATGGAAGCCCCTGAAAATAATAATAAGGGTGAAAAGGGAGTAATGGGTCCTATAGGTATTCAAGGTGATAAAGGTGACCCTGGTGATAAAGGTTTTCTAGGAAACAGAGGTGAGAAGGGTAAAGAAGGTAATATAGGATTAAAAGGTAATCAAGGAGACAAAGGTATAAAAGGTGATACTGGTATGAAAGGTGATATGGGTGATAAAGGTAATGATGGAATTAAAGGTGAAATAGGAAATTCTGGTAAAGATGGAAGCAAAGGAGATAAAGGAGATAATGGAGAGAATGGAATTGATGGTAAAGATGGGAAAGATGGTAAAGATGGTTTAAATGGACAAAATGGTTCAGATTCAAATGCTCAAATATTCAAAGCATCAATTTATGATCAAAATGGAAATTTTAGTCTTAATTCTTCATGTTTATCTAATGTATCTAAAATTACTATATCCACTAAAAATTTAAATGGAAGTGATATAAGAATATGGTTAAATTCAATAGAGAAGCATGATTCAATTATAATTAGAGATAAAAGTGATTTAAATAATTTTGCGGTTTACATGATTAATACAGATTTACTTGAAAATTGTAATATAGATTTAAGTAATGATATGAAATGTTATCCACTTGTATATAAATATGGTGGAAAGACAAATTATCTATATCTAAATAAAGAATATCAAGTAGCAATTATTAAAAATGGTGAAAAAGGAGATAAAGGGGATCAAGGAGATAGAGGTCCTATAGGAATAGGAATAAAAGGAGAACAAGGTATTCAAGGTATACAAGGACAAATTGGTAATATTGGACCAAGAGGCGAAAAAGGAAATGATGGAATTCAAGGAATTCGGGGAATTCAAGGTCCTCGTGGGATAGAAGGTCCACAAGGTCCTATTGGAGTTAATGGAAATGAGGGGAAAAAAGGTGATAAGGGTGAAGTTGGTCCTACTGGAATATTTAGTGGACAAATAACTGAAAATCTTATACCAAATGTTAGTGGTCAAACAGGGGGAGGTTATTCTTTAGGTAGTCAAGAATATTGGTTTTCAGATATTTGGGCAAAAGAGGGTCACTTTTCATCTGGAAGTATAACTATAGGAGATATAAAATTATCGAGTACTAGTATTGATGGAGAAAGTGTATTGGTTTTACCAGATAAACTTACTATGGGAGATAATAATTCATTATGTTCATTAGGACATACTGGTGTTACTGGAAGTACTGGATATACTGGATCTACAGGATCTACAGGATCAACGGGGGCTACAGGATATACTGGATCGACGGGGACTACTGGATCTACTGGTTCTACTGGGTCTACTGGTTCTACTGGTTCTACAGGTTATACTGGATCTACAGGATCTACGGGATCAACGGGGGCTACAGGATCTACTGGTTCTACAGGATATACTGGAGATACAGGATATACGGGGGAAACAGGTTGTACCGGTGACACGGGATCTACAGGTTCGACAGGATATACTGGTTCTACTGGTTATACTGGATCTACTGGTTTTACAGGAGCAACAGGAGCAGAAGGAAAAAATTTTAATATAGTTAAAATATGGACGAATGAAGGTGGAGATACTGGACCAAAGATTAATAGTAGTACTCTTGTTAATAACAATAATTTTATTGATAATGATTATGGCTTAGTTAAGGGGGGAAATTTATTTAAAATAAATAACAATGTATGGAATTATGTAGGAAATTTTAGTGATGCTTTTGTGGTCGGATTTACAGGAGATACAGGTTTTACCGGTTTTACTGGATACACAGGATCTACGGGATGTACAGGATATACAGGTCCAACAGGATATACCGGACCAAGAGGTTATCAAGGACATACAGGTCAAACAGGTTCACCAGGTAGAGAATATAAACATTTAGGTTTAGAAAAGCGTATAAGAATATCGAATGGTACATTAGTATGGGATATTGGTACTGTAGTAAATGGTGAACTGGTATGGGATAATGGTACTAAAGCTTATCCTGATATAACATTAATAAAAAATTTCGAATATAAGATAAATATAGATACTAATTTTTTATCACCGATTAGAATTCAAAAAGACCAAGATTTACAACCTTATAATATATATAGTAAAGGTTTAACACATAATATTCAATCAGAACCACATGATGTATCTGGTGGATTTTGGACATGGTTAATACCCAATGATGCGCCAACTTTATTATGGTATCGAAATGGACGTGATTCAAATGCCAGAATTGGTAAAATACATATAGTTAATAGTGAAGAAGGTTTAAAAGGATCTACTGGATCGACTGGAATAACTGGTTCAACCGGTTCTACAGGCTTTACTGGCTATACCGGTTCTACTGGATCTACTGGTGTTACTGGTTCTACAGGATCTACTGGGTGGACTGGATGGACTGGATCAACGGGGTTTACTGGTGAAACAGGTTCTTCTGGACCGACTGGTTCAACTGGAGCTACCGGGTATACAGGGTCTACTGGAGATACTGGAAAAACTGGTTTTACTGGTCCTACTGGATCTACTGGTTCTACTGGATCAACAGGTTCTACGGGTTTTACTGGTTCAACTGGATGTACAGGACAAACAGGATCAACAGGGCCTACTGGTTCAACTGGTTTTACTGGGGCAACTGGATCAACGGGTTTTACCGGTTCCACTGGTCCAACTGGTGCGACAGGATCAACTGGTTTTACTGGTTCAACTGGAGATACTGGTTATACAGGAAGTACTGGATCTACTGGTTTTACAGGTCCTACTGGTCTACAAGGTCCTACTGGTGAAGCAGGCAAAGAGTACAAATCTTTAGGAAGTCATCATAAAGTATCTTTAAATAATAATAAATATATATGGGCTAAAGAGTCACAAACGTCGCCAGATCTATGGGATTATTTTGAAGGTGAAAATCCTACTATAACTTTAATTCGAAATTTTGAATATAAAATTAGTATTATAATAGGAAATGTTAGTCATCGTATAAGAATAGTTAAACAAATAAATGAATTATATAGTAATGGGTTAATACATAATGTTGATACTGATATACACGATGTATCTGGTGGATTTTGGACATGGTTAATACCGAAAGATGCTCCCGATAAGTTATATTATATGAGTACAACAGATAATAATATTTTTGGTACTATTACTATAGTAAATTCTGATATAGGACTTCAGGGAAAAATAGGATTTACTGGATCTACTGGAGTTACAGGCTCAACAGGATCTACCGGTACTACTGGTTCAACAGGATCAACAGGTTTTACTGGACATACTGGATCAACTGGTCCGTCTGGATCAACAGGAGCTACTGGTTCTACTGGTTATACAGGAACTACCGGTGCTACTGGTTCTACTGGTTTTACTGGTTCTACTGGATCTACTGGACCATCTGGGTCGACTGGATTTACTGGACCAAGTGGATTTACAGGATCTACTGGAAATACTGGTTATACTGGTCCAACTGGAGCAACTGGATCAACCGGAAAACAAGGAGACACCGGACATACTGGGTCTACTGGTAAACAGGGAGATACTGGAGCTACAGGAATACCAGGAAAAGAATATAAATTTTTAGGAAGTCATCACAAAGTATCTTTAAATAATGATAAAGGCAATACTGGATGTTATATATGGGCCAAAGAGTCGAAAACGTCGCCACACCAATGGGAAAATTATGAAGGTGAAAATCCTACTTTAACTTTAATTAGAAATTTTGAATATAAAATAGAAATAAACATTGGTAATTATGAATATCCTATTAAAATTGTTGATATAGATAACAATGAATATAGTAAAGGATTGATACATTCTAATAAACAAACAGGAGATAGTGCTCAAAGAAAAACTAATGGAATTTGGACTTGGTTGATTCCTTCTGACGCACCACATAAATTATTTTATAAAAATGTAAATAATTCAACAGGAGGTACAATAATACTTATTAATTCAGATCTAGGATTAAAAGGAGATACTGGATGGACAGGAGCAACTGGGTCGACTGGAAGTACCGGATGGACAGGAGCTACTGGAGCTACTGGTTGGACTGGAGCTACTGGGTGGACAGGGTGGACTGGATCAACTGGATGGACTGGAGCAACAGGTTCAACTGGTTCTACTGGATGGACTGGAGCAACAGGAGCTACTGGTTCTACTGGTCCTACTGGTGCTACTGGTTATACTGGTGCTACCGGATCTACCGGGTGGACTGGACCAACCGGCAGTACTGGATGGACTGGACCAACTGGTCATACAGGGTCAACTGGATCTACTGGATGGACTGGACCAACTGGTTCGACCGGTTTTACTGGGTCTACAGGGACTACTGGATGGACTGGACCTACTGGTTCTACTGGGGCTACCGGATGGACTGGAGCTACTGGTTCTACTGGGCCTACTGGCTATACAGGATCTACTGGAGCTACCGGCTTTACAGGTGCTACAGGAGAAACAGGACAGACTGGACCTACTGGTCAAACATTTAATTTAATTGGAGATGAAAAAAAAGTAGAGTTAAAGAACGGTGCATATATTTGGAATTTTAGCGATAAACCAGAACCCGATTTATACTTAATTTTTAATTATCAATATAAAATTGAAATTAGTATAGACGATACGGCAAATAGAATAAGAATTGTAGATGAATCTGGTGAAAAATATAGCGAAGGCTTAAAACATAGTACTGATCCTGATCCACAAGATAAAGCAGGTGGTTTTTGGACTTGGCTAATACCAAGAGAAATTCCTGAAGGTAAAAAATTTTACTATCAATCCGCAAACAATCCAACACTGCGAGGAAAGATATATTTTGTAGATGCAGTTACCGGATTAAAAGGAGTACGAGGACTTGATGGTGTGACCGGATCTACTGGATGGACTGGAGCTACTGGTGCAACTGGATCTACTGGAGCTACTGGATCTACTGGATCTACTGGAGCTACTGGATCTACTGGATGGACTGGATCTACTGGTTCTACTGGATCTACCGGATGGACTGGAGCTACTGGTTCTACTGGATCTACTGGTTGGACTGGATCGACTGGTTGGACTGGAGCAACTGGTTGGACTGGGTCAACTGGATGGACTGGGGATACCGGCTGGACTGGAGCGACTGGTTGGACTGGAGCGACTGGTTGGACTGGGTCAACTGGATGGACTGGATCTACAGGATGGACTGGAACTACTGGCGCTACAGGTCTTCCTGGAAAAGATTTTAATCTTGTAAAAATTTGGGAAAATGGTCAGGAAGACGCACCTAATGATAAACAACCTTTCTCAATTATTACAGATACTTCTGTAAAATTGAATGACTATGGAATGATAAAAGGTGGTAATTTATTTATTGCTATAGAAGATACGAATGTTGATGAACGTCTACAATGGAAATTTATTGGTAATTTTAGTGATGCTGTTATAGTAGGCTTTACAGGAGATACTGGCTATACTGGGTCTACTGGTTATACAGGGTCTACTGGTGTTACAGGTCCTACTGGAGAAACAGGAGCTACTGGACCAAAAGGGGAAGCTTTTCAGGTTGATAGATTTAGTAAATTAAACAATGATAATTTTGATATAATTAAGAATACTGAAAAATATAAAAAAGCTAACAATTTTGATTATTATGTATTATCTATTACTGATCACGAATGGCAAGAAGAACGTACGTATAACTTATTTCCCTTACCAAATGATACTGATTTATCACGACATGTAATAATGTATAATGGCAGTGAGTGGTATGATTATGGACCATTTATAGGTTTAAGAGGAGAGAGAGGTGAAAAAGGAGATCGAGGACATACTGGTTTCACTGGAGCTACTGGATCAACCGGATGGACAGGAAGTACTGGATGGACTGGTGCTACTGGAGCAACCGGTTGGACTGGACCAACTGGATCTACTGGATGGACAGGAAGTACTGGGTGGACTGGGGCGACTGGAGCAACCGGTTGGACTGGAGCTACAGGATCTACTGGATGGACTGGAGCTACTGGATGGACTGGTGCTACCGGAGCAACCGGTTGGACTGGATCTACTGGATGGACTGGGGCTACTGGAACTACTGGATGGACTGGAGCTACTGGAGCAACTGGTTGGACAGGATCTACCGGATGGACAGGGGCTACTGGAACTACTGGATGGACTGGAGCTACTGGAGCAACTGGTTGGACTGGATCTACCGGATGGACTGGTTCTACTGGTTGGACTGGTTCTACTGGATGGACTGGAGCTACTGGTGCAACTGGATGGACAGGGACAACGGGTTCTACTGGTTGGACTGGGGCTACTGGATGGACTGGAGCTACTGGTGAAACTGGATGGACAGGTCCTACAGGACCTAGAGGTAATAACTTTAATTTAACTACTATATGGGAAGGAAATGAAAATGACGAGGGACCTTCGAGAGAGGAATATACTCCCCTAAATGGAGTGGAATCCGAATTAAACGAAGGAGATTATGGTATGAAAAGAGGTGGAGATTTATTTGTAGTTTTAATAGATGATGATGAAACAAAAAAATGGAAATTTATTGGTAATTTTAGCAATGCTTTTGTAGTTGGATTTACTGGAAGTACTGGATCTACTGGTTCTACTGGTTTTACTGGTGCCACTGGATCTACTGGTTCTACTGGTTGGACTGGTGCCACTGGTTGGACTGGAGCTACTGGATCAACCGGATGGACAGGAAGTACCGGATGGACTGGTGCTACTGGAGCAACCGGTTGGACTGGAGCTACTGGATCAACCGGATGGACAGGAAGTACTGGATGGACTGGTGCTACTGGAGCAACCGGTTGGACTGGAGCTACTGGATCAACCGGATGGACCGGAAGTACTGGATGGACTGGTGCTACTGGAGCAACCGGTTGGACTGGAGCAACTGGATCTACTGGATGGACAGGAAGTACTGGGTGGACTGGGGCAACTGGAGCAACCGGTTGGACTGGATCTACTGGATGGACGGGGGCTACTGGAACTACTGGATGGACTGGAGCTACTGGAGCAACTGGTTGGACTGGATCTACCGGATGGACTGGTTGTACTGGTTGGACTGGTGCTACAGGAGCAACTGGTTGGACTGGAGCAACTGGATGGACCGGATCTACTGGATGGACAGGAACTACTGGTTGGACTGGAGCAACTGGATGGACAGGAGCTACCGGATGGACCGGAGCAACTGGAGTTACCGGATGGACTGGATCTACTGGTTGGACTGGAGCAACTGGATGGACTGGAGCAACTGGATGGACTGGAGCAACTGGAGTTACCGGATGGACTGGTGCAACAGGTGCTCCTGGAAAAGAGTATAAATTATTAGGAAGTGAAAAAAATATTTATTATAATCCCTCCCCCGCCAATGTTTATACGTTTGAACGTAATGGTGAGGACGGGTCGTTCACATATGGTGAGAGTTATCCTACTCTAACATTAATAAGAAATTTTGAATACACTATAAAAATACATAATTTGAAAGCTTCCGGTCCAAATGGGTCGCAACATCCTGTAAGAATTCAAAAAAGTCTTAATAATGAAGAATTGTCTACGGACAAGACGTATGCAGAATTATCTCCGATAAGTGACGGGCTAAAATATACAAAAGGTATAATATATTATAATCAGCACGATGGTGGTACTAGAGCCGATGAGGCCGATGATGTTAACGATAAAATAAACGGTCGGTGGGTATGGATTATTCCAGAAGATGCTCCCAATACTTTATGGTATAGATGTAAATGGCACACCGGAATGATAGGAAAAATTAATATAGTTAATGCTGATGATGGTTTAAAAGGTAATAATACTAATAATGAAATTTCATTTACTTCAACTACAAATTTAAAAGATAATATTTTTAATATTAATAATCTTCTAGGGGAAATTATATTAGTAAGATCATCTGAAGAAAATGATAATAATTATATTAATGTAGCAGTTAATAATGATAATGTAATTATATCAGATGGTGGCAGTGGCGGTGGTGGTCATACTGGTACTATAAGTGGACTTCGTGAATTTACTAAAACTACAATAAATAATTTACATATGCTAAAATCAATAAGTGATAATAAGTTTGTAAGAATAGCTAAGGATGATAGTAATTCAGATATTAGATTAATCGAAGGTAATACAGCTCCATATTTTTACAATAATGTTTTATTTAAGATTAATGATAATAAAATGTATGTTAATAAAACAATTGGTCCAGAAGAATATCCTGTAATTACATCTGTTATTTATATTAAAGAAAAAGAAGGTTCATATGAATTTTACTATCCAAAATTTATTTATACTTCTATAACAAGTAATGATAGTCAACATATTAAAATTACTAATTTAGTATTTCAAGAAAATATTTACTATGTTTTTCAGATGATTGAAGCGAAGTATGATCAATATCCTATAGATTTTACTAATAATAAAGTTTATAATTCAGATGAAATATTATCTAATATTAAAGATACAATTGATTCAATTGTTAATATTCATATAAACTTCAATTGTGAATATCTTCCTAAAAAAATATATTATCATTGTACAAATAATACTAATATGACAGGAAATATATTAATAAATTATCCTAATGGTACAATTTTAAATCCAATGAGTAATAAAGAAATTATTAGTGATTCGCAATATTTAATATCTGAAATGATCTCTTTATCAAAACTTCCACCAGAATATACTAGAGTTTATAATATTAATGCTTAAATTCAAAAAAATAACTTATAATTAAATATGATATAAATTTATTTTTATATATTATATTTAAATGAATACTCATGGTAAAGGAGATAGAAGAAATAATTGGTTACTTGAGCAAACATTTTATTTGAATAACAATTTAATGTTTATTGATGGAATTGTAGATCAATATAATTCCAATTTAGATAAATGGTTTAAGCATGGGCAGGCGCAATTTACGAGACCAGGAAAATCTTATAAATTTGGTTCTGTTACTATTATTACTAAAAAAGATCTTAAATTTTCGACAGGAACTGGTACATGTAAATTTGGAATCTATGGCAAAAATAATAATAACTGGATATTTTTAGACAGTTTTAAGGTAGGTGCTAATCCTACAAATAGTAATGAATATGCGGATCAAACTACTCATGAAGATAATAGATTTATTAGAATTACAAAATATTTTAATAATAGTAATTTTTATTATTCCTATATGCTTAGGAATATAGAAGTAGATGAAAATTTTATAGATAGCACTGATAATTCATTATGCGATGCTGGTCATATTATAGAAATTGAATGGGGAAATTTTATTACAAGAGATATAACTACGTATACTTTTATTGAAACTAATACCTTGTATGAAATAGGGTCCCACAGTGATGTTAAATATATTACTAATGCTAATACTAAATTATTAGATACAGTAACAGAACTAAATTCGTTAATTAAATTGCAGTTGCAAACACCAGAAAATCAATCTATAATATTACCTCCCGATTCTACAATTAGTTATAAATTAGATAACGGCCAATTAATTGATATTGCTTTTGATAATTCTACTAATGAAACAACTTTAAGAGTACCTTTACATAATGCTTCTACTTGTGCTACATTAAATATTAGTACTCCTAATTTATCGTTAGATCCATATAATCCTAAATGGAGTGATTACCCTATAAAACCTCCTTTTACGAATTATCAATTGGAATTACAAAGTGAAAATTGGTATGCTTTTCCTCGTGGTGGAACTTTAGTATCACCTACAAAACTTCCTATTGGTAGAAGTGAGTTAGAAAGTAGGGAAGTTGAATTACATATGAAATTTGATAAAGCAATTCCCAGTGAAGATATTTTTAAAATTTATGGAGAATTTTATAAAAAAGATAAGGAAACAGGTAATTGGGGAGATTTAGTTGAAAAAGTGGATTGTGATACGATTACTGATCATAATGATACACTATGCTTAAAATTTACTCTAGATGATGATGTAGACTATCTAGGATATTTTATCTTTAAATTAGGAGATTATTATAGATATCAGAAATGGGAGTTAAATAATTTAACAGATATATACACCTATCCAGAAGGTAACCAAGGTTTGCCTCAATATTTATTTATTAATCAACAACCAGAAGATACACTTACATTTTTTGTAAAATTAAATGATGAAGATATACTTGGTGAAATTGAATCTATAACGGCAGATGAGCCTTTGATAATAAATAGTCATATTTATCATGATAATATATTAACAATTAAATTTCAATCTTCAGTTACACCTATAGATATAAACTTTACTATTAAAATAAAAAATCAAAATCATCTTAATAATATTATATATGATATTCCTTATTCTATTAGTGCTCAAAAACAAATTAATCCTTCTAGTATTATGTCAAATGCCAATACACAGTCTAATAAACTTGAATATTGGAAATCAAGTGACGGTAGTTTATTAGCTCCTACTTTTAAAAATAAATTAGAGTTTGATCATCTATTTTTTGAAGGATTTACAATTAACAGTGATAATAGTAGTATTACACAAGACGGTAATGCTTTATCAGGTACCTTTTCAAAAAAATCAGGTGATGATAATGTGATAATTATAGACAATCTTTCTATTACATCAACAAATCAAGTAACAATTACTATAGCAATAGATAAACCAGATGATAATAGAAGTTTTCAGGTTTATATTCCTACTTCTGATATAGTAGAATTATCTTTTAATCCAGAAATTACTAATTCAGCTACTAGTTATCTTCTTCAATACTCCCCTAATTATAAGCTTCCTAATACTATTACGATTAAGGATGCAGTATTCAGTAACTTTAACTTGCATAGTATTACAATAACACAAAATGATGATATTAGCCAAAATGATGCTTATAGCTCTTATCCAGAAACTGGTTTTAAATCTGAATTATCAGATGATACCATAACGATAAACCATTTATTATTATATAATGATAATACAACAGTTACATTCACTATTGATCTGAGAGAAAAAAATGATAATATTAAATATAATGACTATTCATTTGTTTTTGATATCTTAGGTACTGATATAGAGGAAATACTTTTTAATCCTCAGATTACGAATCCTGATATAAATACAAATACATATCCTAGCCCCAGCCCCAAATTACTATATAGAAATGAAAGTGATAATCCATTTGAAAATACTCTTATTATACAAGAAAATAATATATTTATAGATGTCAATAAACATGTCAACGTAGATATAGAAAGAACAAATACTAAATATTCATTAATAATTCAACAAAATAATGATGACTATAAGATTACAATTCCTTCAATTGTTATACCAAATAAAGATAGCTCAGTTATACTAAAAATTTATTATGATAATAGTGAATATGACATAACAATATTACCAGAGGACATTGAAATAGTGTCGCCAAATCATATTTTCTCTACTTTTAAATTACCTCCCATGATAAATGATAATTGGACAAGTAAGACTTTAGATTCTGATGGCAATGAAGCCCCCCCAAAGAAAATCTTTGAAAGCTTAAGATTAAGTCCAAATAAACAAGAAATTATTTGGGATAACAATATGAATTTATCTCCAACAAATTATCCTAATGTAAACGTTGGGTTTGCTATTAATCATATTTTTTCAAGTGATAGTACTGTTATTATTTCTTATGATCAAGGTGATGATAAGGAATTTGGATTAGTAATTGGAAAAACTATTGACATTGATGATTTTGTAGGAACAACAACTAATTTTGAACTTTATTCATCTACCTATAGTGGATGGAATTCTATAATACAATATCATAAGGATACGGATAATCGTAATGAAAACTATAAATATCTTTACGCATTTATGGGACGTCCATCATACAATGGAGGTATAGATTTATATGATGATACAGCATCATATGCTGTACAACCTCCCAGTGGTTATAGTAATCAAAACAAAGCTAACTCAGAAGGTTGGTTGGGTTCTAATGGAGGCTTTGGAGATTACAGACATCATATGTTTGATATAAAAGAAAAACACATAAAACAATACGTAAAATTTGAAAGAAAAGATGGTCAAATGAGAATTAACTATTCAAATGAACTAAGTAGTGGATACAAAGAAAATGATTATGTTACAAAAATGGGAGTTATTAATCCCGAAGAAGAAGAATATTTAGTTATGATGAAATTTAATTTAAAACGTGAGAGTTTGCCTATAACTCAATGGCCTAAAATTGAAAAAATACCAAGTTTACGTAATGTAATATATGATTTACATCCAGAATCTCAACGATATGTAAATCGTTCGTTATTAGAAGCTGATAAACAAAATATTTCATTCAATTTAGTAGGAAGTTTTAAAAGCTGGAGTTTAAGTAAAGAAGTATCCTTTAATATAAAAAATTTTGTAGGTGATAATGCAAAAAAAAATAAAACATTTTTTAAAGTTTACATGACTGTTAATGACAATACAACTGAACAAATAGTAAGTGCAAATTTTTTCCATAAAGATATTACTAATCAAACTGATAGAAATTTAATGAAACAAGGTTTCAACATCCCCGATGAAGACTTAGACTTGCAATATATTGTAGTAGATTCAAATGAACAGGAAATTTCAGATGGATTACTAGAAGTATTACGAATAAAGCAACATTATAATGGTAATTTATTTCCTACAATTAATGGAAAATGCACTCTAAAAAGAATAGATATATATAACTCAATTGTTATTGATAGAACTGGAGATTACAATATAAAATTAAATCAAAAAGAAAGTTATATACAGCCTATACCAGGATTTTTAATAACTCCAGTTTATAGTACTTATCCGGCTACAACAAATAATGGATCTTTAGAAGAGCCTGACTCATCCACACATAACATCGCATTAAATGAATGGAAACCTCATCCTACTGGCGGGAGTGGAGGATTTAATAGAGCGACTGTTATTAATTATATTTTTAGATCAGATTATTGTATAATCACATCATTCAAAAATAATGACATTATAGCAGGAATTATCTATAAACGTGGACTTTCATTAGCACCAGATATATACACTGGTTTTACAAGCGCACCCACAGGAGTAGTACCAGCACATGTAGGTTATACCGGCTTTAAAAATAATTATTTAGTAAGACCTTCTAATGGCTATTTCGATCCCCACCGAATATATGGGGGTATTCTTAATAATAACGGTAATCATATATTTATTAAATTTGAACGTATTGGTAATTATACAGCAATTTACACAAGTGACAAAAATTCTGAACTTATGGGGCCTAATGATCCTGATGCGAATTGGTCATTAGTAGTATCTAATCGTAAAACATTAGGTATAGAATCTTGTATTCAGATTGGTATTAAAAATACACCATTAAGTTCAGTTGACCCAACAAATTTAAAGATTATCTATGCCAGTTTTGTACCTTTTAATCCAATTATATCTAATTCCGATGAAGTAGCAATTTCTTATACAGGTAATAATAAAGCTAAATTATTATATGGAAATAATTTTTCGAATAGTCTGAAAATAGAAGACAAAAATTTATTTACTGAAAATAATAAACAAGTTACTGTTACTGTAGAGGGAGATGGTTTAACCAATGTTCTACATACCGTTAATGTTAGTAATGGTGTGATTACTGTTCCAACATTAATATTAAAAGATAATAGTATGGTAAGATTGAATATAGAATATAATGGAACAAATTTTGCTATAAATATTCCTGAAGATGAAATTGCTCCATTATATGTTCCTTATCTAAATAATGTAGATGCTAGTGAAAATACTACTAAATTATTAGTCGGTAGTGATTATGAAAATACCATTACTATTCAAGAAGTAAATTATTTTGTAGAAGATACTGATGTAACTATTGGATTATCTGGTAGTGGTATTGGTGATACCGTGACACCTCGTACATTAACTATAGATAATGATAATAAAATAATAATTGATAAAATTATATTAACTTCTAAGTCTGATATTACTATTAATATTCAGTATAATAATACTAACTATAATTTAATTATAGCAGCTGAAGACATAAAAGATCTTAATAATGGAGAAGGTGGTTTAGTTGTTTCAAATACCAACTTTTCTGGTGGAATTCCAACAGATGATGGAGTACAATTAGAAACGGTACAATCAGAGATGTTTGGATGGACTAATTATGAAAATGTGTGGAAGATCAAATCCGGCTCTCAATCGTGGATTGGTAGTGGTACACCTTCGCCTCCTTTGGTCGATGTCCAAAATGATTATTTGATTGGTCTTCATAATAATGATACATCAGGTAATGAATGTAGTATTTCTACAACTTATTATAATACAATACCAGGAGATTCATATGTTTTATCATGGTGGCAACAAAATAATGTAATAGTAACTTTATCACTAATTGCTAGTGATGATTTTTCGTCTGGTCCTTCACCATCTGATTATATAGCAGTTACTGGTACTGATTTAGTTGGATGGAATATACCAGAATTGACTCCTAGTAATAAAATTCGGATAATTAAAAGTGGAAGAACTTCTGGCAGTTTTGAAAACGTTAGATCACCAATTATAGACGGTGTGGAAAGTGAATACTTTATTGTTTTGCATAGTAGTCTACCTCCTGATTCCGGTGGGGAAAGAAAAATGTCTTCTGATATTAGTGGATTAGTTGTAGGATCCAGATACAGGATATCCTGGTATGAAAGACTGCGGGCAGGGACGGGGTATGCGGACCAAGAGAGAGAGCTAGGTGTTTTCATAGATAGTATTCCTCTAAATGGAGGATTCTCTAGTGTTGACCCTACATGGGTAGAAAAATCAGGAGATTTTGAAGCGACTCAAACTAGTATGACATTAACATTTAACGCAAAACCTCCTGATGATATATCCAATCCAGATGATGCTGGAGTTTTTATTTCCAATATTAATATCTATAGTATTATAAATAATTCCAGGCAAATTGGTATAAGTTTAGGCGATACCTTAATAGCACCATATAAAACTATTAGTAATACAGTAGCTGGAGAATGGGAAGAAAGAATAATATCTTTTAAAGCAAGTGATACTAGTTCTACTATTAAGTTTACATCAAGAGGAATTCTTGGTTTACCCCCATCAATAGGAACTGCTTATATATCTAATGTTAAGTTTGAAAAGAATTCTATTACTGATTTCGAATTTCCATCTGATACTATAGAACTTAATAAAGCTCAATTTTATTTAATTAATGATCCAATTGAATTTAAGTTTACTTTTTCTGAACAGATATATAGTGGAATAACAACTGTTTTATCTGTTAATGATGGAACTAATGAAGATATAACAGGAACTATAGATGAAAATAGAAAAGATATTACTTATTTATATGATAAAATAAAAAAAGATGTAGCACATACTGGTATAATTAAACTAAATTATGGTTCAATATATGGTTCTTTACATAATAAACCAATAGAACAAACATATTTTATTAATGATTTGTTAACTGTAAATGAAATTTTTACATTCCCTAGTTATCCTACTAATTCTATTACGAATTCTAATTTACTAAAAATAAATGATACAGTTAATATAGAATCTACTTTTTCAACAGATATTTCTAATAATATAACTGCTAGTGTGATATTAACTCAGTGGATAAATGATAGTCCAGTAAATATAGAACCTTCACCAAATGTTGTGATAAATGGTAATAAATGCAATTATAGCTTTACTATACAAAATCTAGTAAGACATTCGGTAGCATTATCATTAAGATTTATTCCATTAAATAGAATAACAAATTATATTACTAATGATTTGATAAATGCAAGTAATATTATCAATTTTCCTGATACAGTATTAAACTCTACTAATGCAAATAAATCTGTGGTAATTAATGGTAATTTAACCGCAGTAACCTTCAAATTTTCAGAAGAAATAAATCAAGGAATAACAGCAGAGTTAATCGTGATGGATGGAGATCCTATAAGTTCTTATAATATAACCGGATCAGATATTTCATTTGAATTTTTAGTTAATCAACAAGAAAAACATTCTGGTAAAATTATACTAAAATATGAAATTTTCAGTAAAGAGTATATTGTTGATTCTTTGATAGAAATAGATGAATTTTCCACTGTATATTCTGCTAATAGAATTTGGCCTCCAGATGATAGAGATGTTCAATTTTCCACTGCTACAGAAACTCCTTTAGACAATGATTATAGTTTATATGAATGCCCTATAAAAAGGGCAGATGGATTTACTTACATAGCCCGTCTTGTATGGAAAAACACTACAAAATATCCAAGGAGTTATTGGTATTGGAATAATTGTGATCCAAATATTCATCACTCTCACCAAATTTTACAAACATTTCTTGCTGGGAATGGAGAAAATTGTCATGGCAGGTCGATGGCCTATACAGGTCGTGCTACTGATAGGAGAGTAGGTTTAGGAATTACAAGTTCATATGGAACATTTTTCTCGGATAAAGGGTCTAATTGGTCCAGCTACCTGGGAGGAGTTAATACAACGGTCACAGCCGGTTTCAAAAAACGAGTTAACTTTCCAGGATTTTATGGAGGGGCATCATATATAGGCCAAAATTATCCAAACGTATTAGTAGACCATGATACCTGGACTATTTTCAATGATATGAAAAATTTATTTGCCCCTGTGGGTGAAAAGGATGCCTCTCTTGCTACCCATGCTTATCCAATTGCGGAGCGGCCTTACTATGGAATGAGTAATGTTTATTTATTAGATAATACCACTATTGATATAGAGGGATACTGGATAGAAATAGAGTTTCCAGGATTTATAATCCCATCTGCTTTAATATTGAGAAGAACTGATGTATTATTGCAGAGATTTTCATTCGTAGCATCTGCTGATAAAATAAAATGGTATAGATTAATTTATAAAAGTTGGGTGCATTGGGGTAGCCCGGGGTATAGCAGCTATAGCGAGAAACTAGAATTTCCTATAGAAGAAAGACCATCTAATATGAACTATTTTAAATATTTTAGGATACTGATAGGTATTACAGATCGTAATTATACTATTGGATATAATTTTAACATACGTCAAAGTAGCGGAACAATAGATTTATCTAATGTTCCCGATGTTTATTTCGGAACGCCACCATATGCATAAATTATTTTAGTATAAACTTTATTAATTCTAGTATTAAATAAATAAATTTATTTAATACTAGAATTACCTTTATTTATTTATTTTTGTATTGAATTTAGATATTAATATATTTAATATTAAAATTAGTAGTTATTGTAACTTTCAAATATTTTTTTTCAATTCATATTACATATATATGAGTAATCAAGCTTCATTTGGTATACCTGGTCCAGCAGGACGACCTGGTATTGATGGTAGAGAAGGTCCTGAAGGTAGAAGAGGTTTAAAAGGAGACATTGGAAACAAAGGTCAAAAAGGTGAAAAGGGTTTATTAGGAAATTTAGGAGAAAAAGGAGAAAAAGGAATTATAGGATTAACCGGTGATAAAGGTATTCAAGGTATAAAAGGAAATTTAGGAGAAAAGGGCGAAAAAGGTGAAATAGGAAATACTGGATCAAAAGGTTTAAAAGGTGATTTAGGTAATGAAGGGAAAAAAGGAGAAATTGGTACTAGAGGAATTAAAGGTGATACTGGTATAGATTCAAATTCAAATTTATTTATATTGTCTACAAATTCATTTAAAGATGGTAATTTTTGTATAAAATCTTATAATGATAGTAATGAACAAATAAATTTATCAGATTGTAGAATTTTAAGTATAAATGTTCAAGATATCAACAATATTGATATAACAGGTTGGTTAAATTTCATAGAGATATTTGATACAATTATTATTAAGAATAAGAATGATTCCGAAAATTATGCTTTATATGAAATAGATAATAATTTATTTGATTCATTTAATAAAGAAAATAGTAATTCAAAAGAAGTTAAATATTTTCCAATTAATTTTAGATTCGGAGGAAATAATTTATCTTTAGAATATGATTTTGAATATTTTATTTCATATAATAAACGAGGTTTAATAGGACCTACTGGTGAAATAGGTTTAACTGGACTTAAGGGTGATATAGGTTATAAAGGTGATACAGGATACACAGGAGATATAGGATCTACCGGTTCTACAGGCGATACAGGATTTACTGGTCCGACTGGATATACTGGAGCTACCGGCGATAAAGGACAAAAAGGAGACATCGGAAATACTGGGTCTACTGGAAATACAGGGCCTACCGGATCGACTGGTTTTACCGGATCTACCGGACCAAGAGGTTTAACAGGAAATACAGGGATGACCGGTGATACTGGATCGACTGGTAAAAAAGGTGATACTGGATACACTGGTTCTACTGGATATACAGGATCAAAAGGAGATACAGGATATACTGGATTTACAGGCCCTATAGGTGCAACAGGTTCAACAGGTTCTGAGGGACCACGGGGATATATCGGTCCCACTGGATACACTGGGTCTCCTGGACCTAGAGGATATATAGGAAATAAAGGAGATTCTGGCATCCAAGGCTCTAAAGGAGAAATTGGCTCTACTGGATATACTGGACCTATAGGAAATACTGGAAGCACCGGAGAAACTGGTCCAACAGGATGTGCAGGTAAAAATTTTAATATAGTTAAAATATGGGATAGTTCAGGACCTAAATTCGATGGTAGTAGCCCCATAGGGGCAAATGATTTTCAAGAAAATGATTATGGATTGGTCAAAGGTGGAGATTTATTTGTAGTAAAAAAATCAAAATGGGTATATGTAGGAAATTTCAGTGATGCTTTTACCATAGGTTTTACTGGTGACACTGGTGAACAAGGATTTATTGGTTCTACTGGTAATACAGGTCCAACAGGAATTATAGGACCAAAAGGAAATATTGGTAATACAGGATATACTGGGGATAGTGGACCAACAGGTCCTGCTGGAAAAGAATATAAATTAATAGGAGATGAGAAAAATATAAAATTAGATAATGATAAATATTTTTGGGATAATAATAGTGAATCATCTCCAGAAATAATTTTAATTAGAAATTTTGAATATAAAATTAATATGAATTTTGATAATACTATTAATCCTATAAGAATTCAGACTGAAATTCCTATTAACAATAATTTTTTATATTATAATGGTTTATCTCATAATATTGATACTGATGCACAGGATGTATGTGGAGGGTATTGGTTATGGACTATACCCAAAAATGCTCCTGATGTATTATATTATAGATCTACTACAAATAATGAATTATATGGTAAATTTAAAATAGTTAACGCAGAAGAAGGATTAAAAGGAACAGATGGTTCTATAGGTATTCAAGGAATACAAGGAATACAGGGTATTCAAGGTATCCAAGGATATGGTGATACTGGATTTACCGGAAGTATTGGAGATACTGGTCCAACAGGTAATCAAGGAAATATTGGCCATACTGGATCTACTGGTAAACAAGGTGAAATAGGTCCTACTGGTAAATTTACGGGAATAATATATGAAAATTTAATTCCTAATAGTAATGATAATTTGTCTATCGGTAATGAAAATAATATTTTCTCTAATATTTGGACTAAAGAAGGACATTTCATGTCTGAAGGAATTACAATTGGTGATTTAAAATTATCAAATGTTATAGTTGATGGTAAAAGTACATTATTGCTACCTGAAAATATATCTGTTAACGGTTTAAATCAATTAGGTATTACAGGAGATACAGGTAGTACTGGTAAACAAGGAATAAAAGGTGATACCGGATTTACAGGATCTCTGGGTCAAATAGGAGCAACCGGACCAACCGGATTACAAGGTATACAAGGTATACAAGGTAATAGTGGAATACAAGGAACTAAGGGAGATAAAGGAGAAATAGGTAAAATTGGTCCAACAGGACAACGAGGTGAAAGTTTTAAAATAGATGATTCAGGTCCTTTATCACTCTCTAATATTTCAGACATATTGGATAAATCATCAAAAGCAAATGATAAAGATTACTTTCTTTATTTAGTTACATACCATGCGGATAATGTAACGTTACCTGGTATAGAAGCTAATACGGACTTGTCAAGACATATAATAATGTACGATGGTAATATTTGGTATGATTATGGACCTTTTACTGGATTACAAGGACCAGCAGGAGATAAAGGAAATATTGGACCTACTGGATCTAAAGGCAATGATGGACTAGAATATAAATTATTAGGTAATGATAAAACATTAATTATTGATCATGGAATTATAACCTTAGAAAATCAAAATGTACCATTTCCTAATATTAATTTAATCAGAAATTTTGAATATAAAATTACTGTTATTAATGCTAATAATTCTATAAATCCTATTAGAATACAAAGTGAAAAAAACATTAATAATAATTCTTTTTATAGTAATGGTTTATCACATAATTTAGAATCTAATCCACAAGATATAGCTGGTGGAACATGGACATGGTTAATACCCAATGATGCACCAAATATACTATGGTATAGGTCTAAATTACATGATTCAATGGTTGGTAAAATAAATATTATCAATGCTGAAGAAGGTTTTAAAGGTGATTCTGGATCTATCGGATTACCAGGTGATACTGGCCCCATTGGTTTTACTGGACCAATAGGATTAATAGGTCCTCCTGGAGAATTTAATGGTAGTGTTTCACAAAATATTATTCCTAATGCAGATAATATATATTCTCTAGGTAATAATGAATATTGGTTTTCTGAAATATGGGCAAGAGAGGGTCATTTTTCTTCGGGAAGTATTTCTATCGGAAATATGAAATTATCAAGTAAAGAAGTTGATGGAAAAAGTGCTTTAGTATTGCCTTCTAATATAGTTTTTGGAGAACCTGGAGAAGATGGAACTGATGGACTACAAGGTTTACAAGGATTAATAGGAAAAACCGGTTCTACTGGTTCTACTGGATTTACAGGATCAACCGGATTTACTGGGTCTACTGGATGGACTGGATATACAGGGACTACTGGACCAACTGGATCTACTGGATGGACCGGATATACAGGAACTACTGGTTCAACTGGTTCTACTGGATGGACAGGTGATACAGGACCTACTGGTAGAATAGGACCTACTGGTTTTACAGGTTCAAAAGGACCTACAGGAGATATTGGATGGACTGGTGAATCAGGTGATACTGGTACTACTGGAGCAAGTGGTTCTACTGGGTATACAGGAGCTACTGGTTATACTGGACCTACTGGACCAAAGGGTAATAGTTTTGAATTAGTAAAAATTTGGGAAAATAATGATGAATCAAGGCCTAGATCAGATATCAATGATTATTCTTTAGTACATGATAATAATTTACAGGTGGGTAATTATGGAATGATTAAAGGAGGAGATCTTTATGTAATTATTTTATATCAAAACACAAAAAGATGGAAATTTATTGGTAACTTTAGTGATAGTATTGTTTTAGGAATTACGGGTGATACAGGACCAATTGGTGAATCAGGCAAAGAACATAAATTACAAGGATCCGAATACACTATAAATCTTATTTATGGAGCATTTTATATTAATGATGATTTAGTATCTTTTAATGATATAACATTAATACGAAATTTTACATACAAAATTAATATTAATAATCCAGATAATATTATTAATCCTATAAGAATACAAACTATAAAAGAAATAGATAATACTAATAATAATTTATTTAGTACAGGGTTAACTAATTCATTTGGCTTCGAAAATGATAGTGCTCAAGATATAAGTAATGGATTTTGGGAATGGACAATTCCCAATGATTCTCCTGATATATTATGGTATCGTTCAAAAATTCAAGAAAATCAAGTAGGTAAAATTAATATAATAAGTCCTAATATTGCATTTAAAGGTGATACTGGTTTACAAGGTCATACTGGTACTACTGGACCTAAAGGTGATAAGGGTGAAATAGGACATACTGGTAATACAGGAGAACAAGGAATTAAAGGAATTATGGGAAACACAGGTGATAAAGGAGATAAAGGAGATCAAGGTATTCAAGGTTTACGCGGAGAAAGCTTTCAAATAGATAAAACTGGTATTTTATCTTTTCAAACTATTAATCAAATATTAATGGACGCAGAGTATGCTTCATATGAAGATTTTTATGTATTTTTAGTAACTCATCATATTGATAATGTAACATTAGAACCTGGAATTCCTAAGAATATTGATTTATCTAAACATGTTATTATGTATGATGGTAATACTTGGCACGATTATGGACAATTTACAGGTTTACAAGGACCCAAAGGTGATAAAGGTAATATTGGTAAAACTGGACCAACCGGAGATATCGGTCCAAAAGGTAATCAAGGATCTATAGGAAAAACTGGTGATACTGGTAGTACTGGTATTACAGGTCATACTGGTCCAAAAGGAAGAACAGGAAGTACAGGAAGTACTGGAAATACAGGACCTACTGGAATTCAAGGACCTACTGGATTACCAGGAAAAGAATATAAACTTCTAGGTGATGATAAAATTTTAAAATTTAATTCTACTTTAAAGTCTTATTTATGGAATAACAATAAAACAGAATTAAATCCTACAATTTCTTTAATAAGAAATTATGAATATAAGATATTTTTAGATTTTGATTCTGTTACTGATCCTGTTAGAATACAACGTCAAATTAAAAAAGATAATAAGTATCTCTATTATGATGGTTTAACACATAACTCAAAATCTAATCCACAAGATGTAGCTGGTGGTATATGGACATGGAAAATACCTGATAATTCTCCTGATATTTTATATTATAGAAGTGAAAATAGTAGTGATATATTTGGAAAAATAATGATAGTTGATGCTGAAACTGGTTTAAAAGGTGATACTGGATTTACTGGACCAGTAGGTAAAGGAATAAATTTGAAAAAAATATGGTCAAATATAGGTAATGACATTCCACCATTAGATGGTGATATTGCAGATAACTATATTTTAGGACAATTCGGTTTAGATCAAAATACAGGTCATCTTTTTGAAACTATTTATAATAATAGTGCACAATTAATATGGTCTTTTATTGGTAATTTTAGTCAAGCTTTGGTCGTAGGAATTACTGGACCTACTGGGGCTACTGGAGTTACTGGAGCTACAGGATGGACTGGGTCTACCGGACCAATGGGACCTACTGGATACCCAAGATACTTAATTTCCACAGATGCTGAATCTCAATTAGCAACTAATGGGGATGTTTTATCCGCACTTTTTGTAAATGATAAATTAGATACAAAACAACCAAATATATTTGGTGCTGCTTCTACTATTACAGATAATAATTTAGATTTTAATAAAGTTGTAATATCAAGTGATTCTGGTAAAGTTATAACATCTGAAATAACTAAAGATGAGCTTCTGAATTTAGAAAATATTCATAGTAATGTACAGACTCAAATAGATTCTAAACAAATAATTATTACCGGAGCTGCTACTACAATCACTGAGAATAATCTTTGTGAGTTAAAAGCAATTATTTCTAATTCTGAAGGAAAATTAGCTGTATCTAATGTTACATCCAATGAATTATCTTATTTATCTGGAATTATTAATCCTGTTCAACCTCAAATAGATTCTAAACAAATAATTATTACCGGAGCTGCTACTACTATTACGGATGATGATCTACTACTTTCTAGGGCATTAATATCAGATACATATGGAAAAGTAACCGCATCAAATATTCCATCTAAAAATATTGAATATTTAAGTGATGTAACTTCAACTATACAATCTCAATTAGATTCTAAACAACCTAATATTATTGGAGCAGCATCTACAGTAGTTACAGAAAATTTAGACATATCTCGTGCTGTTATATCTGACATAAATGGTAAATTAATATCATCCTATATAACCAAAAGTGAAATTGAAAATTTATATGGATCTACTTCCAACATACAAGATCAAATAAATTCTAAACAACCTAATATATTTGGTGCAGCTTCTACTATAACAGATAAGAATTTGATAGCTTCTAAAGTTGTTATTTCAGACAATTATGGAAAAATAAATGTATCAAATGTAACATCAACAGAATTATCATATATATCAGGCGTAACATTACCTATTCAAAATCAAATAAATTCTAAACAACCTAATATATTTGGTGCAGCTTCTACTATAACAGATAAGAATTTAATAGCTTCTAAAGTTGTTATTTCAGACAATTATGGAAAAATTAATATTTCAAATACAACATCAGAAGAACTTGAATTTGTATCTGGAGTTAAATCATCTATTCAAAATCAAATTGATTCAAAAGAACCAAATCTTACTGGAGCTGCTACTACAATAAGTCATACAAATCTCGAAAATTCTAAAGTATTAATATCTAATACTTTTGGTAAAGTTGACATTTCTAATGTTACTACTACTGAATTAAGTTATGTTTCAGGCGTAATATTACCTATTCAAAATCAACTTGATTCTAAACAACCAAATATATTTGGTGCTGCAAGTACTGTCACTGATGATAATTTAACCAAATATAAAGTATTGATATCTGATGATTATGGAAAAATTAATACATCATATATTTCTACATATGAATTAAGTTTATTATATGGAGCTACATCACAAATTCAGTTACAATTAGATTCAAAAGAATTTAATATAGTTGGAGCCGCAACTACTATTACAAAATACAATTTAAATTCTAATATGGCTATGATTTCTGATAACAATGGTAAAGTTGCCGTTTCCAATAAAGTTACTACTACTGAACTAGAGTATTTAGATGGAGTTACTGGATTGGTGCAAGACCAAATAAACACTAAGCAGGTCATTGTTACTGGGGCTGCTACTACAATTACTGGTACTGACCTAAATTCAAATATGGCCATGATATCCGATATTAGTGGTAAAGTTGCCGTTTCCAGTAAAGTTACCACCACTGAATTAGAATATTTAGATGGGGTTACTGGATTGATACAAGATCAAATCGATACCAAACAGGTGATTGTTACTGGAGCTGCTACTACTATTACAGGTTTAGATTTAGATCCAAATATGGCCATGATTTCCAATATTAGTGGTAAAGTCGCCGTTTCCAGTAGAGTTACCACTACTGAATTAGAATATTTAGATGGAGTTACTGGACTCCTACAAGATCAAATCGATACCAAACAGGTCATTGTTACTGGAGCTGCTACTACAATCACTGGTACAGATTTACAACGAAATATGGCCATGATTTCTGATATCAGCGGTAAAGTCGCTGTTTCCAGTAAAGTTAGCACAACAGAATTGGAGTATTTAGATGGAGTCACTGGATTGGTACAAGATCAAATTGATACCAAACAGGTCATTGTTACTGGAGCTGCTACTACTATTACTGGTATAGACCTACAATCAAATATGGCTATGATATCTGATATCAGCGGTAAAGTCACTGTTTCCAGTAAAGTCACAACAACAGAATTAGAGTATTTAGATGGAGTCACTGGATTGGTACAAGAACAAATTGATACCAAACAGGTGATTGTTACCGGAGCTACTACTACAATTACAGGTTTAGATTTACAACCAAATATGGCCATGATTTCTGATATCAGCGGTAAAGTTGCTGTTTCCAATAAAGTTACTACTATTGAATTGGAGTATTTAGATGGGGTTACTGGATTGGTGCAAGATCAAATTGATACTAAGCAAGTGATTGTTACTGGAGCCGCTACTACTATTACTGGTACCAACCTAAATTCAAATATGGCCATGATTTCTGATAACACTGGTAAAGTCGCTGTTTCCAGTAAAGTTACAACTATTGAATTAGAATATTTAGATGGAGTTACTGGACTGGTACAAGACCAAATCGATACTAAGCAGGTTATTGTTACTGGAGCCGCTACTACTATTACTGGTATAGACCTAGAACCAAATATGGCTATGATTTCCGATATTAGCGGTAAAGTTGCTGTTTCCGATAAAGTAACCACTACTGAATTAGAATATTTAGATGGAGTTACTGGATTGGTACAAGAACAAATTGATACCAAACAGGTCATTGTTACCGGGGCTGCTACTACAATCACAGGTACTAATTTAGATACGAATAAGGCTATGATTTCTGATAACACTGGTAAAGTCGCTGTTTCCAGTAAAGTTACAACTATTGAATTAGAATATTTAGATGGAGTTACTGGACTGGTACAAGACCAAATCGATACCAAGCAGGTTATTGTTACTGGAGCCGCTACTACAATTACTGGTTTAGACTTAAATCCAAATATGGCTATGCTGTCTAATATTAGTGGAAAGGTATCTGTTTCCGATAAAGTAACCACTACCGAATTAGAATATTTAGATGGGGTTACTGGTCTCGTACAAGATCAAATTGACACTAAGCAGGTGATTATTACTGGAGCTGCTACTACAATAACTGGTTTAGACTTAGATCCAAATATGGCCATGATTTCTGATATTAGTGGTAAAGTTGCTGTTTCCAGTAAGGTTACCACCACTGAATTAGAATATTTAGATGGGGTTACTGGTCTAGTACAAGATCAAATTGATACCAAACAGGTGATTGTTACTGGAGCTGCCACTACTATTACTGGTCTAGACTTACAACCAAATTTGGCCATGATTTCCAATATTAGTGGTAAAGTTGCCGTTTCCAATAAAGTCACTACCACTGAATTAGAATATTTAGATGGAGTTACTGGACTCTTACAAGATCAAATTGATACCAAACAGGTCATTGTTACTGGAGCTGCTACCACTATTACTGGTGTAAATTTAGATCCAAATATGGCCATGATTTCTGATAACACTGGTAAAGTCGCTGTTTCCAGTAAAGTTACTACTACAGAGTTAGAATATTTAGATGGGGTTACTGGTCTCGTACAAGATCAAATTGATACCAAACAGGTCATTGTTACTGGAGCTGCTACTACAATTACAGGTTTAGATTTACAACCAAATATGGCCATGATTTCCAATATTAGTGGTAAAGTTGCTGTTTCCAGTAAAGTCAGCATTACTGAATTGGAGTATTTAGATGGTGTTACTGGACCCTTACAAGATCAAATTGATACCAAACAGGTCATTGTTACTGGAGCTGCTACTACTATTACGGGTATAGACTTAGATCCAAATATGGCCTTGATTTCCAATATTAGTGGTAAAGTCGCCGTTTCCAGTAAAGTTACTACTACTGAGTTAGAATATTTAGATGGTGTTACTGGATTGGTACAAGAACAAATTGATACCAAACAAGTCATTGTTACTGGAGCTGCTACCACTATTACTGGTATAGACTTACAACCAAACATGGCCATGATATCCGATATTAGTGGTAAAGTTGCCGTTTCCAATAAAGTCACCACTACTGAATTAGAATATTTAGATGGAGTTACTGGATTGGTACAATCGCAAATCAATACTAAACAGGTGATTGTTACGGGAGCCGCTACTACTATTACTGGTACTGACCTAAATTCAAATATGGCCATGATATCCGATATTAGTGGTAAAGTTGCCGTTTCCAGTAAAGTAACTACTACTGAGTTAGAATATTTAGATGGTGTTACCGGACTCATACAAGATCAAATCGATACCAAACAGGTCATTGTAACTGGAGCTGCTACCACTATTACTGGTATAGACTTACAACCAAACATGGCCATGATTTCCGATATTAGTGGTAAAGTTGCCGTTTCCAATAAAGTCACCACTACTGAATTAGAATATTTAGATGGAGTTACTGGATTGGTACAATCGCAAATCAATACTAAACAGGTGATTGTTACGGGAGCCGCTACTACTATTACTGGTACTGACCTAAATTCAAATATGGCCATGATATCCGATATTAGTGGTAAAGTTGCCGTTTCCAGTAAAGTAACTACTACTGAGTTAGAATATTTAGATGGTGTTACCGGACTCATACAAGATCAAATCGATACCAAACAGGTCATTGTAACTGGAGCCGCTACTACTATTACTGGTACCAACCTAAATTCAAATATGGCCATGATATCCGATATTAGTGGTAAAGTTGCCGTTTCCAGTAAAGTTACTACTAGTGAGTTAGAATATTTAGATGGTGTTACCGGACTCATACAAGATCAAATCGATACCAAACAAGTCATTGTAACTGGAGCTGCTACCACTATTACTGGTATAGACTTACAACCAAACATGGCCATGATATCCGATATTAGTGGTAAAGTTGCCGTTTCCAATAAAGTCACCACTACTGAATTAGAATATTTAGATGGAGTTACTGGTTTGGTACAATCGCAAATCAATACTAAACAGGTGATTGTTACTGGAGCCGCTACTACTATTACCGGTACTAATTTAGATACGAATATGGCCATGATTTCGGATAATAATGGTAAAGTTTCGGTTTCGAATAAGGTGACCACAACCGAATTAGAATATTTAGATGGAGTTACTGGGCTTATACAAGATCAAATCAATACAAAACTATCTAGTTTAATTGCTGAATCTACTTATGATACTATAACAGGTGTTAATGCTAAAATTAGTGGTGTAATAGGCAATGCACCAGAAGCATTAGATACATTAAAAGAATTAGCAGATGCTCTTGCAAATGACGATGATTATGCTACTACAATTACAAATAATTTAGCAACTAAACAAGTTGTTATAACTGGTGCTGCTACATCTATAACTGGAAATAATTTAACACCTGATATGGCCATGATATCAAATATTAATGGAAAAGTTGCTGTTTCTAGTAAAGTTACTACCACTGAATTAGAATATTTAGATGGTGTTACTGGACTCCTACAAGATCAAATCAATACCAAACAGGTTATTGTAACTGGAGCTGCTACTACTATTACAGGTACTGACCTAAATTCAAATATGGCCATGGTATCCGATATTAGTGGAAAAGTTGCCGTTTCTAGTAAAGTTACCACAACTGAATTAGAATATTTAGATGGGGTTACTGGATTGGTACAAGATCAAATCGATACCAAGCAGGTTATTGTTACTGGAGCCGCTACTACAATTACTGGTGTAAATTTAGATACAAATATGGCCATGATTTCGGATAATACTGGTAAAGTTGCTGTCTCCAACAAAGTAACCACAACCGAATTAGAATATTTAGATGGTGTTACTGGACTCCTGCAAGATCAAATTGATACCAAACAGGTGATTATTACTGGAGCTGCTACTACTATTACTGGTACTGACCTAAATTCAAATATGGCTATGATATCCGATATTAGTGGAAAAGTTGCCGTTTCTAGTAAAGTTACCACAACTGAATTAGAATATTTAGATGGAGTTACTGGACTCCTACAAGATCAAATCAATACCAAGCAGGTCATTGTTACTGGAGCCGCTACTACAATCACAGGTACGAATTTAGATACAAATATGGCTATGATTTCGGATAATACTGGTAAAGTTGCTGTTTCCAACAAAGTAACCACCACCGAATTAGAATATTTAGATGGTGTTACTGGACTCCTGCAAGATCAAATTGATACCAAACAGGTGATTGTTACTGGAGCCGCTACTACTATTACTGGTACCAACCTAAATTCAAATATGGCCATGATATCCGATATTAGTGGAAAAGTTGCAGTTTCCAGTAAAGTAACCACAACTGAATTAGAATATTTAGATGGAGTTACTGGACTCCTACAAGATCAAATCAATACCAAGCAGGTCATTGTTACTGGAGCCGCTACTACAATTACTGGTCAAGACCTAAATTCAAATATGGCTATGATATCTGATATCAGCGGTAAAGTTGCTGTTTCCAGTAAAGTCACAACAACAGAATTAGAATATTTAGATGGAGTCACTGGATTGGTACAAGAACAAATTGATACCATGGTAAAGTCGCTGTTTCAAGTAAAGTTACCACAACTGAATTAGAATATTTAGATGGTGTTACCGGATTGATACAAGATCAAATTGATACCAAACAGGTGATTGTTACTGGAGCTGCTACTACTATTACTGGTACTGACCTAAATTCAAATATGGCTATGATATCCGATATTAGTGGAAAAGTTGCTGTTTCTAGTAAAGTTACCACAACTGAATTAGAATATTTAGATGGAGTTACTGGACTCCTACAAGATCAAATCAATACCAAGCAGGTCATTGTTACTGGAGCCGCTACTACAATTACTGGTCTAGACCTACAAGCAAATATGGCTATGATTTCGGATATCAGCGGTAAAGTCGCTGTTTCCAGTAAAGTCACAACAACAGAATTAGAATATTTAGATGGAGTCACTGGATTGGTACAAGAACAAATTGATACCAAACAGGTTATTGTTACCGGAGCCGCTACTACTATTACTGGTACTAATCTAGATACAAATATGGCCATGGTATCTGATAACACTGGTAAAGTCGCTGTTTCAAGTAAAGTTACCACAACTGAATTAGAATATTTAGATGGTGTTACCGGATTGATACAAGATCAAATCGACACTAAACAAGTGATTGTTACTGGAGCTGCTACTACTATTACTGGTACTAATCTAGATATAAATATGGCTATGATTTCGGATAATACTGGTAAAGTCGCTGTTTCCAGTAAAGTCACAACAACAGAATTAGAATATTTAGATGGAGTCACTGGATTGGTACAAGAACAAATTGATACTAAACAAGTGATTGTTACTGGAGCTGCCACTACAATTACTGGTCTAAACCTAGATGCAGATATGGCCATGATTTCTGATAATAGTGGTAAAGTGGCTGTTTCCAGTAAAGTAACCACAACCGAATTAGAATATTTAGACGGAGTTACCGGATTGGTGCAGGATCAAATCAATACCAAGCAGGTTATTGTCACTGGAGCTGCTACCACAATTACTGGTCTAGATTTAGATACAAATATGGCTATGATTTCGGATAACACTGGTAAAGTGGCCGTTTCTACTAAGGTTACTACTACCGAATTAGAATATCTAGATGGAGTTACTGGACTCCTACAAGATCAAATCAATACCAAACAGGTCATTGTTACTGGAGCTGCCACTACAATTACTGGTCTAAATTTAGATACAAATATGGCTATGATTTCGGACATCAGCGGTAAAGTAGCTGTTTCTAGTAAAGTTACTACTACTGAGTTAGAATATTTAGATGGGGTTACTGGATTGGTACAAGATCAAATTGATACTAAACAAGTCATTGTTACTGGAGCCGCTACTACAATCACAGGTCTAAATTTGGATGCAAATATGGCCATGATTTCGGATATCAGCGGTAAAGTTGCTGTTTCCAGTAAAGTTACTACTGTTGAGTTAGAATATTTAGATGGCGTTACTGGACTCATACAAGATCAAATCAATACCAAACAGGTTATTGTTACTGGTGCCGCTACTACCATTACTGGTACTAATCTAGATATAAATATGGCTATGATTTCGGATAATAATGGTAAAGTCGCTGTTTCCAACAAAGTAACCACAACCGAATTAGAATATTTAGATGGTGTTACTGGACTCATACAAGATCAAATCAATACCAAACAGGTCATTGTTACTGGAGCTGCTACTACAATTACAGGTCTAGATTTAGATGTAAATATGGCCATGGTATCTGATAACACTGGTAAAGTGGCTGTTTCAAGTAAAGTTACTACTACCGAATTAGAATATTTAGATGGAGTTACTGGATTAGTACAAGATCAAATCAATACCAAACAGGTTATTGTTACTGGTGCCGCTACTACCATTACTGGTACTAATCTAGATATAAATATGGCTATGATTTCTGATAACAGTGGAAAAGTGGGTGTTTCTAGTAAGGTTACTACTACCGAATTAGAATATTTAGATGGAGTTACAGGGTTGATACAAGATCAAATCAATACCAAACAGGTCATTGTTACTGGAGCCGCTACTACGATTACTGGTCAAAACCTAGATACAAATATGGCTATGATTTCGGATAACACTGGTAAAGTCGCTGTTTCCACTAAGGTTACTACCACAGAGTTAGAATATTTAGATGGTGTTACTGGACTCGTTCAAGATCAAATCAATACTAAGCAAGTCATTGTTACTGGTGCAGCTACTACAATTACAGGTGAAGATTTAGATACGAATATGGCTATGATTTCTGATAATGATGGTAAAGTCGCTGTTTCCAATAAAGTTACTACAGTTGAATTAGAATATCTAGATGGAGTTACTGGACTTATACAAGATCAAATCGATACTAAGCAAGTGATTGTTACTGGAGCTGCTACTACAATTACAGGTATTGATTTAGATGCAAATATGGCTATGATTTCGGATAATACTGGTAAAGTGGCCGTTTCCAATAAAGTTACTACTACCGAATTAGAGTATTTAGATGGTGTTACTGGATTAGTACAAGATCAAATCAACACCAAACAGGTAATTGTTACCGGAGCCGCTACTACAATCACAGGTCAAGATTTAGTTTCTAATATGGCTATGGTATCTGATACAGATGGTAAAGTGGCTGTTTCCACTAAAGTTACTACCACAGAGTTAGAATATTTAGATGGTGTTACTGGACTCCTACAAGATCAAATCAATACTAAGCAAGTTATTGTTACTGGAGCCGCTACTACGATTACTGGCATTGATTTAGATGCAAATATGGCGATGATTTCTAACAACAGTGGTAAGGTGGCCGTTTCCAGTAAAGTTAGCACAACAGAATTAGAATATTTAGATGGAGTTACTGGTCTCCTACAAGATCAAATCAATACCAAACAGGTTATTATTACTGGAGCTGCTACTACAATAACAGGAAATGACCTTCTTCATAACATGGCTATGATTACAGATGATTATGGAAAAGTAGGAGTTTCCGATAAGGTTACTACGATAGAATTAGAATATTTAGATGGAGTTACTGGACTGGTACAATCGCAAATCAATACTAAACAGGTCATTATTACTGGAGCTGCTACTACTATTACAGGCATTGATTTAGATGCGAATATGGCTATGATTTCTGATAATGATGGAAAAGTGACTGTTTCAAGTAAAGTTACTACTACAGAATTAGAATATTTAGATGGTGTTACTGGATTAGTACAATCGCAAATTGACACCAAGCAAGTAATTGTCACTGGAGCCGCTACTACTATTACTGGTATTAATTTAGACACAAATATGGCTATGATTTCTGATACAGATGGTAAAGTTGCCGTTTCCAGTAAGGTTACGACGACTGAGTTGGAATATTTAGACGGAGTCACTGGTCTCATTCAAGACCAAATCAACACTAAGCAGGTTATTGTCACTGGAGCCGCTACTACAATTTCAGGTACAGATTTAAACGCAAATATGGCCATGGTATCAGACGTTGATGGTAAAGTTGCCGTATCCGACAAGGTCACAACAACAGAATTAGAATATTTAGACGGAGTTACTGGATTGGTACAGGATCAAATCAATACAAAACAAGTAATTGTTACTGGAGCTGTTACGACTATTACTGGTATTAATTTAGACGCAAATATGGCTTTAATTTCTGATACAGATGGTAAAGTGGCTGTTTCCAGTAAAGTTACTACTATTGAGTTGGAATATTTAGAAGGAGTTACTGGACTCGTACAGGATCAAATCAACACTAAGCAGGTTATTGTCACTGGAGCTGCTACTACAATTACAGGTGAAGATTTAAATGCAAATATGGCTATGATTTCTGACAACAGTGGTAAGGTCGCTGTTTCCAATAAAGTTACTACGGTTGAATTAGAATATTTAGATGGAGTTACTGGATTGGTACAGGATCAAATCAATACTAAGCAGGTGATTGTTACTGGAGCTGCTACCACAATTACTGGTACTAATCTAGATACAAATATGGCTATGATTTCTGATAATACTGGTAAAGTAGCTGTTTCTAGTAAAGTAACAACTACAGAATTAGAATATTTAGATGGAGTTACTGGACTTGTACAAGATCAAATCGATACTAAGCAAGTGATTGTTACCGGAGCTGCTACTACGATTACAGGCATTGATCTCGATGCGAATATGGCTATGATATCTGATAATGATGGAAAAGTGGCTGTTTCAAGTAAAGTTAGCACAACAGAATTAGAATATTTAGATGGTGTTACTGGATTAGTACAAGATCAAATTGACACCAAGCAAGTGATTGTTACTGGAGCCGCTACTACGATTACTGGTACTAATCTAGATACAAATATGGCTATGATTTCTGATAATGATGGTAAAGTTGCTGTTTCCAGTAAAGTTACTACTATAGAATTAGAATATTTAGATGGTGTTACTGGATTAGTACAAGATCAAATAGACACTAAACAGGTCATTGTTACTGGAGCCGCTACTACGATTACTGGCATTGATTTAGATGCAAATAAGGCTATGATATCTGATATTAGTGGAAAAGTCTCTGTTTCCAGTAAGGTTACTACTATTGAGTTAGAATATCTAGATGGAGTTACTGGATTGATACAAGATCAAATCAATACTAAACAAGTAATTGTTACCGGAGCCGCTACGACTATTACTGGTATAGATTTAAATACAAATATGGCTATGATTTCTGATAATGATGGTAAAGTGGCTGTTTCTAGTAAGGTCACCACTACTGAGCTAGAATATTTAGATGGAGTTACTGGACTCGTACAAGATCAAATCGATACTAAGCAAGTCATTGTTACTGGAGCCGCTACTACTATTACTGGTACTAATCTAGATACAAATATGGCTATGATTTCTGATAACACTGGTAAAGTGGCTGTTTCGAATAAGGTTACAACAACTGAATTAGAATATTTAGATGGTGTTACTGGACTCGTACAGTCTCAAATCGATACCAAACAAGTCATTGTTACCGGAGCTGCTACTACAATAACTGGTACTAATCTAGATACAAATATGGCTATGATTTCGGATAATGATGGTAAAGTTGCTGTTTCCAGTAAAGTTACTACTATAGAATTAGAGTATTTAGATGGAGTTACTGGATTGGTACAAGATCAAATCGACACTAAACAGGTCATTGTTACTGGAGCCGCTACTACAATCACAGGTGCTCATCTAAATTCAAATATGGCTATGATTTCGAATGATGATGGTAAAGTTGCCGTTTCCAGTAAGGTTACGACGACTGAATTAGAATATTTAGATGGAGTTACTGGACTCTTACAAGAACAAATAGACACTAAGCAGGTAATTGTTACCGGAGCCGCTACTAGTATTACTGGTATAGATTTAAATGCAAATATGGCCATGATTTCTGATACAGATGGAAAAGTTGCCGTTTCCAGTAAGGTTACTACTACAGAATTAGAATATTTAGATGGAGTCACTGGACTCGTCCAAGATCAAATCGATACCAAACAGGTTATTGTTACTGGAGCCGCTACTACAGTCACAGGTACAGATTTGGATGCAAATATGGCTATGATATCTGATAATGATGGAAAAGTTGCTGTTTCCAGTAAAGTTACTACTGTTGAGTTAGAATATTTAGATGGAGTTACCGGACTCGTCCAAGATCAAATCGATACTAAACAGGTGATTGTTACCGGGGCTGCTACTACAATCACAGGTATTAATCTAAATACAAATATGGCTATGATTTCTGATAACACTGGTAAAGTTGCTGTTTCCAGTAAAGTAACAACAACTGAATTAGAATATTTAGAGGGAGTTACTGGATTGGTACAATCGCAAATCAATACTAAACAAGTTATTGTTACTGGAGCCGCTACTACAATCACAGGCACAGATTTAAACACAAATATGGCTATGATTTCGGATAATGATGGGAAAGTCTCTGTTTCCAGTAAGGTTACAACAACTGAATTAGAATATTTAGATGGTGTTACTGGATTGATACAAGATCAAATTGATACTAAACAAGTAATTGTTACCGGAGCCGCTACGACTATTACTGGTATAGATTTAAATGCAAATATGGCTATGATTTCTGATAATGATGGGAAAGTAGCTGTTTCCAGTAAAGTTACTACTACAGAGCTAGAATATTTAGATGGAGTTACTGGATTGGTGCAAGACCAAATTGACACCAAGCAGGTTATTGTTACTGGAGCTGTTACTACTATTACTGGTACCAATTTAGATACAAATATGGCTATGATTTCTGATAACACTGGTAAAGTTACTGTTTCAAGTAAAGTTACAACAACTGAATTAGAATATTTAGATGGTGTTACCGGATTGATACAAGATCAAATCGACACTAAACAGGTTATTGTTACTGGAGCTGCTACTACTATTACTGGTACTAATCTAGATACAAATATGGCTATGATTTCGGATAATACTGGTAAAGTCGCTGTTTCCAATAAAGTAACAACAACTGAATTAGAATATCTAGATGGAGTTACTGGCTTGATACAAGATCAAATTGATACCAAACAGGTTATTGTTACTGGAGCCGCTACTACAATCACAGGTACTAATTTAGATACAAATATGGCTATAATTTCTGATAATGATGGGAAAGTAGCTGTTTCCAGTAAAGTTACTACGACAGAATTAGAATATTTAGATGGTGTTACTGGATTGATACAAGATCAAATCAATACTAAACAGGTTATTGTTACTGGCGCTGCTACTACAATTACTGGTATAGATTTAAATGCAAATATGGCTATGGTATCCGATATTAGTGGAAAAGTTGCCGTTTCTAGTAAAGTTACAACAACTGAATTAGAATATTTAGATGGAGTTACTGGACTCGTACAATCACAAATCAATACCAAGCAGGTCATTGTTACTGGAGCCGCTACTACAATCACAGGTACTAATTTAGATGCAAATATGGCTATGATTTCTGATAATTATGGGAAAGTAGCTGTTTCCAGTAAAGTTACTACAACTGAGTTAGAATATTTAGACGGAGTTACCGGAGTCGTACAAGATCAAATCAATACAAAATTATCAATTTTAATAGCAGAATCTACGTATGATACAATAACAGGTGTAAATGCCAAAATTAGTGGTGTAATTGGCAATGCTCCAGAAGCATTGGATACATTAAAAGAATTAGCAGATGCTCTGAAAAATGACCATGATTATGCTACTACAATTACAAATCACTTAGCAACTAAACAAGTAGTTATTACAGGTGCTGCTACAACTATAACGGGTACAAATTTAGATACTAATATGGCTATGATTTCGGATAACACTGGTAAAGTTGCTGTGTCTAATAAAGTCACTACTACTGAATTAGAATATTTAGATGGAGTTACTGGAGTTGTACAGTCTCAAATTAATACCAAACAGATCATTGTTACTGGAGCTGCTACTACCATTACTGGTATAGATTTAAATTCAAATATGGCTATGGTATCAGACGTTGACGGTAAAGTTGCTGTTTCCAGTAAAGTTACCACCACAGAATTAGAATATTTAGATGGTGTTACTGGATTGGTACAAGACCAAATAGATACCAAACAGGTCATTGTTACTGGAGCTGCTGCTACAATAACAGGTACTAATTTAGATGCGAATATGGCTATGATTTCTAATGTTAATGGTAAAGTAGCTGTATCTAATAAAGTTACAACTACAGAATTAGAATATTTAGATGGAGTTACTGGACTTGTACAGTCTCAAATTAATACCAAACAGATCATTGTTACTGGAGCTGCCACTACAATTACAGGTACAGATTTGGATGCAAATATGGCTATGATATCTGATAATGATGGTAAAGTGGCCGTTTCTAGTAAGGTTACTACTACCGAATTAGAATATCTAGATGGAGTTACTGGGTTGATACAAGATCAAATCAATACTAAACAGGTCATTGTTACTGGAGCCGCTACTACAATCACAGGTACAAATTTAAATTCAAATATGGCTATGATTTCTGACATCAGCGGTAAAGTCACTGTTTCCAGTAAAGTTACTACTACTGAGTTAGAATATTTAGATGGGGTTACAGGATTGGTACAGGATCAAATCAATACTAAACAAGTCATTGTCACTGGAGCCGCTACTACAATCACAGGCACAGATTTAAACACAAATATGGCTATGATTTCGGATAATGATGGTAAAGTCTCTGTTTCCACTAAGGTTACTACTATTGAGTTAGAATATTTAGATGGAGTTACTGGATTGGTGCAAGATCAAATCGATACTAAACAGGTGATTATTACAGGAGCTGCTACTACTATTACAGGTACTAATTTAGATGCAAATATGGCTTTAATTTCGGATGTTGACGGTAAAGTTGCTGTTTCTAATAAAGTCACTACCACAGAATTAGAATATTTAGATGGAGTTACTGGTTTAATACAATCCCAAATCAATACTAAACAGGTTATTGTTACTGGAGCTGCTACTACAATCACAGGTACTAATTTAGATACAAATATGGCTATGATATCTGATAACACTGGTAAAGTCGCTGTTTCCAACAAAGTTACCACTACTGAACTAGAATATTTAGATGGCGTTACCGGATTAGTACAAGATCAAATCAACACCAAACAAGTTATTGTTACTGGAGCCGCTACTACAATTACTGGCTTAGACTTGGTTTCTGGTATGGCTATGGTATCAGACGTTGATGGAAAAGTGGCTGTTTCCAATAAAGTTACCACTACAGAATTAGAATATTTGGATGGAATTACCGGATTAATACAAGATCAAATCAACACCAAACAAGTGATTGTTACTGGAGCTGCTACTACAATCACAGGTACTAATTTAGATATAAATATGGCTATGATTTCGGATAATAATGGTAAAATTGCCGTTTCCAATAAAGTTACGACTACTGAGTTAGAATATTTAGATGGAGTTACTGGTCTAGTACAAGACCAAATCGATACCAAACAAGTCATTGTTACGGGAGCTGCTACTAGTATCACAGGCATTGATCTCAATGTGAATATGGCCATGATATCTGATAATAGTGGTAAAGTAGCCGTTTCCACCAAAGTCAGCACTACCGAATTGGAATATTTAGACGGGGTTACTGGATTGGTACAAGATCAAATCGACACTAAGCAGGTTATTGTTACCGGGGCTGCTACAACAATAACAGGTACAGACTTGGTTTCTGGAAAGGCTATGGTATCTGATAATAGTGGCAAAGTCGCCGTTTCCACCAAAGTTACCACTACCGAATTGGAATATTTAGACGGGGTTACTGGATTGGTACAAGATCAAATAGACACTAAACAAGTCATTGTCACTGGAGCCGCTACTACAATCACAGGTACTAATCTAGATACAAATATGGCTATGATTTCAGATAACACTGGTAAAGTCGCTGTTTCCAGTAAGGTTACAACAACTGAATTAGAATATTTAGATGGTGTTACTGGACTTGTACAAGATCAAATCGATACTAAGCAGGTGATTGTTACTGGAGCCGCTACTACAATCACAGGTACAAATTTAGTATCAGGTATGGCCATAATTTCTGATATTGATGGCAAAGTTGCTGTTTCCAGTAAGGTTACTACTATTGAGTTAGAATATTTAGATGGAGTTACTGGATTAGTACAATCGCAAATCAACACCAAACAGGTCATTGTGACTGGGGCTGCTACAAGTATCACAGGTACTAATTTAGATACAAATATGGCTATGATTTCGGATAACACTGGTAAAGTGGCTGTTTCAAATAAGGTTACAACTACAGAATTAGAATATTTAGATGGTGTTACTGGATTGATACAAGACCAAATCAATACCAAACAGGTCATTGTTACTGGAGCCGCTACTACAATTACCGGTATAAATTTAGATACAAATATGGCTATGATATCTGATAATAATGGAAAAGTAGCTGTTTCTAATAAGGTTACAACTACAGAATTAGAATATTTAGATGGTGTTACTGGATTAGTACAAGATCAAATCGATACTAAACAGGTCATTGTTACTGGAGCTGCTACTACAATCACAGGTACTAATTTAGATACGAATATGGCTATGATTTCGGATAACAATGGTAAAGTGGCTGTTTCTAGTAAAGTTACAACTACTGAGTTAGAATATTTAGATGGAGTTAGTGGATTAGTACAAGATCAAATTGACACGAAACAGGTGATTGTTACCGGAGCTGCTACTACAATCACAGGTACTAATTTAGATACGAATATGGTGATGATTTCGGATAATACTGGTAAAGTGGCTGTTTCTAGTAAAGTTACAACTACAGAATTAGAATATTTAGATGGAGTTACTGGATTAGTACAAGATCAAATCGATACAAAACAGGTCATTGTTACTGGAGCCGCTACTACAATTACTGGTTTAGACTTAGTATCTGGTATGGCTATGGTATCAAATACAGATGGAAAGGTTGCCGTTTCAGACAAGGTGTCAACAACTGAACTAGAATATTTAGAAGGAGTTACTGGATTAGTACAAGATCAAATTGATACCAAACAGGTCATTGTTACCGGGGCTGCTACTACAATCACAGGTACTAATTTAGATACGAATATGGCTATGATTTCGAATAATACTGGTAAAGTAGCTGTTTCAAGTAAGGTTACAACTACAGAATTAGAATATTTAGATGGAGTTACTGGACTCGTACAAGATCAAATCGATACTAAACAGGTTATTGTTACTGGAGCTGCAACTACAATAACAGGTACTAATCTAGATACAAATATGGCTATGATTTCTGACAATAGTGGAAAAGTTGCTGTTTCTAGCAAAGTTACTACGACTGAATTAGAATATTTAGATGGAGTTACTGGACTTGTACAAGATCAAATTGACACTAAACAGGTTATTGTTACCGGAGCTGCTACTACAATCACAGGTACAAATCTAGATACAAATATGGCTATGATTTCTGATAATACTGGTAAAGTAGCGGTTTCCAGTAAAGTCACTACGACTGAATTAGAATATTTAGATGGAGTTACTGGCGTAGTACAAGCACAAATCAATACTAAACAAGTTATTATTACTGGAGCTGCTACTACAATTACCGGCCAAGATTTGCTTGCAAATATGGCTATGATATCTGATATTGATGGAAAAGTGGCTGTTTCTAGTAAGGTAACTACGACAGAATTGGAATATTTAGATGGAGTTACTGGATTGGTACAGGACCAAATTGACACTAAACAGGTTATTGTTACTGGAGCTGCTACTACAATTACCGGAAATGATCTTCTTCATAATATGGCCATGATTACAGATGAATATGGAAAAGTTGCAGTATCTGATAAGGTATCATCAATTGAATTAGAATATTTAGATGGAGTTACTGGATTAGTACAATCGCAAATCAATACTAAACAGGTTATTGTTACTGGAGCTGCTACTACAATAACTGGTCAAGACTTGGTATCTGGAATGGCCATGATATCAGACGTTGATGGAAAAGTGGCTGTTTCTAGTAAGGTAACGACGACAGAATTAGAATATTTAGATGGAGTTACTGGACTTATACAAGATCAAATCAATACTAAACAGGTGATTATTACTGGAGCTGCTACTACAATAACTGGTCAAGACTTGGTATCTGGAATGGCCATGGTATCTGATACAGATGGAAAAGTTGCCGTTTCTAGTAAAGTAACAACAACAGAGTTAGAATATTTAGAGGGAATTACGGGATTGGTACAAGACCAAATCAATACTAAGCAGGTGATTGTTACTGGAGCCGTTACAACTATAACCGGTACTAATTTGGATACTAATATGGCTATGATTTCTGATAATACTGGTAAAGTGGCTGTTTCCAATAAAGTTACAACTACAGAGTTAGAATATTTAAATGGTGTTACTGGATTAGTACAAGAACAAATCAACACTAAACAGGTTATTGTTACTGGAGCTGCTACTACAATTACAGGTATCGACTTAGTATCTAGTATGGCTATGGTATCAGACGTTGATGGAAAAGTAGCTGTTTCTAGTAAAGTAACCACTATAGAGTTGGAATATTTAGATGGAGTTACTGGATTGGTACAAGACCAAATCGATACTAAGCAAGTGATTGTTACTGGAGCTGCTACTACAATAACAGGTATAGACTTAGCTTCTGATATGGCCATGGTATCAGACGTTGATGGAAAAGTTGCGGTTTCCAATAAAGTAACCACGACCGAATTAGAATATTTAGATGGAGTTACTGGATTAGTACAAGATCAAATCAATACAAAACAGGTTATCATTACTGGGGCTGCTACAACAATAACAGGTCAAGACTTAGTATCTGGAAAGGCTATGGTATCTGATACAGATGGAAAAGTGGCTGTTTCTAGTAAAGTCACTACTACTGAGTTAGAATATTTAGATGGGGTTACGGGATTGGTACAAGATCAAATCGATACTAAACAGGTTATTGTCACTGGTGCTGCTACAACAATAACAGGTACAGACCTGGTTTCTGGTATGGCCATGATTTCTGATACAGATGGGAAAGTTGCCGTTTCTAATAAAGTAACCACGATCGAATTAGAATATTTAGATGGAGTTACGGGATTAGTACAAGACCAAATCAATACTAAACAGGTCATTGTTACTGGAGCTGCTACAACAATAACAGGTACAGATTTAGATTCAAATATGGCTATGATATCTGATACAGATGGTAAAGTGGCTGTTTCTAGTAAAGTAAGTAAGACAGAGTTAGAATATTTAGATGGAGTTACTGGATTGGTTCAAGATCAAATCAATACCAAACAGGTTATTGTAACTGGAGCTGCTACAACGATAACTGGTACAAATCTAGATACAAATATGGCTATGATTTCGGATAACACTGGTAAAGTGGCTGTTTCTAGCAAAGTCACTACGACAGAATTAGAATATTTAGATGGAGTTACTGGATTAGTACAAGATCAAATCAATACAAAACAGGTTATTATTACTGGGGCTGCTACAACAATAACCGGTCAAGACTTAGTATCTGGAAAGGCTATGGTATCTGATACAGATGGAAAAGTGGCTGTTTCTAGTAAAGTCACTACTACTGAGTTAGAATATTTAGATGGGGTTACGGGATTGGTACAAGACAAAATCACAAGTAATTATTACTGGAGCTGCTACAACAATAACTGGTACAAATCTTGATACAAATATGGCTATGATTTCTGATAGTACTGGTAAAGTGGCTGTTTCCAGCAAAATAACTACGACAGAATTAGAATATTTAGATGGGGTTACTGGCGTAGTACAGGATCAAATTGACACAAAACAGGTGATTGTTACTGGAGCTGCTACAACAATAACAGGTCAAGACTTAGTTTCAGGTATGGCCATGATTTCTGATAATAGTGGAAAAGTAGCAGTTTCTAATAAGGTTACCACTACTGAATTAGAATATTTAGATGGAGTTACAGGATTAATACAAGATCAAATTGAAACAAAACAGGTCATTGTTACTGGAGCTGCTACTACAATCACCGGTATTAATTTAGATGCTAATATGGCATTGATGTCCAATGCTGATGGAAAAGTTGCTATTTCGAATAAGGTTACCACTATTGAATTAGAATATTTAGATGGAGTTACTGGACTTCTCCAGGATCAAATCAATACTAAACAGGTGGTTGTTACTGGTGCCGTTACTACAATTACTGGAAGTAATTTAAGTTCTGATATGGCTATGATATCTAATAGTAATGGTAAAGTGTCAGTTTCTAATAAAGTTACTAAAATAGAATTAGAATATCTAGATGGAGTTACTGGTGTAGTACAAGATCAAATTAATACTAAATTATCAATATCAAATGCTGAATTAATTTATGATACTATAACAGGAGTTAATGCAAAAATAAGTGGTGTTATCGGTAATGCGCCAGAAGCATTAGACACATTAAAAGAATTAGCAGATGCTCTTAATAATAATGATGATTATGCCACTACAATTACTAATCAATTAGCAACAAAACAAGTAGTTATAACAGGTGCTGCAACTTCCATAACAGGAAATAATTTAGTACCAGAGATGGCTATGTTATCTAATATTAATGGTAAAGTGGCTGTTTCTAATAAAGTTACATCAACAGAATTAGAATATTTAGACGGAGTTACTGGGCTCATACAAAATCAAATCAATACCAAACAGGTAATTGTTACTGGAGCTGCTACAACGATAACTGGTACTAATTTAGATATTAATATGGCTATGATATCTGATACAGATGGAAAAGTATCTGTTTCAAATAAAGTAACAACTACTGAATTAGAATATTTAGATGGAGTTACGGGATTAGTACAAGACCAAATCAATACTAAACAGGTCATTGTTACTGGAGCTGCTACAACAATAACAGGTACAGATTTAGATTCAAATATGGCCATGATTTCGGATAACACTGGTAAAGTGGCTGTTTCTAGTAAAGTAAGTAAGACAGAGTTAGAATATTTAGATGGAGTTACTAGTCTTGTTCAGGATCAAATAAATAGGAAGCAAGTGATTGTCACTGGAGCTGCTACAACAATAACTGGTACTAATTTAGATACGAATATGGTAATGATTTCTGATAATAGCGGCAAAGTAGCCGTTTCCAGTAAAGTCACTACAACTGAATTAGAATATTTAGATGGAGTTACTGGACTAGTACAGGATCAAATCAATACTAAACAGGTTATCATTACTGGTGCTGCTACAACAATAACAGGTCAAGACTTAATTTCTGGAATGGCTATGATATCTGATATAGATGGTAAAGTTGCCGTTTCTAATAAAGTCACTACTACCGAATTAGAATATTTAGATGGAGTTACTGGATTGGTTCAAAATCAAATTGATACTAAACAAGTTATAATAACTGGCGCTGCAACGACTATAACAGGAATAAATCTTATTTCAGGTATGGCTATGATTTCTGATACAGATGGTAAAGTTGCAGTTTCCAGTAAAGTTACTAGTACTGAATTAGAATATTTAGATGGAGTTACTGGATTGGTTCAAGCTCAAATCGATACTAAGCAAGTAATTG
>Ga0206130_10000140_pt1 | contig 123392 bp, 106 predicted proteins | sample Helgoland_Spring_9_FD_148637 | JGI IMG/M metagenome (GOLD analysis project Ga0206130, IMG submission 148637) | Pelagic subsurface seawater microbial communities from Kabeltonne, Helgoland, North Sea - Helgoland_Spring_Bloom_20160512_1 | ecosystem: Environmental > Aquatic > Marine > Epipelagic...
AAAAGAAAATATTAACTATGAACATCCTAATAGGATTGTTAAAGAAGTTAAAGATACAACGGATTTGGAAGAGTTTAATATTTTAGAAGTATCTAAAATCCCAGAAAAATTAAATATATCTATTAAAAAAAATTCAAAAGAAATAGAAATTAAAAATAAATTGGATACAATAGATGAGGAAAATATTGTATCTAGTGATGAATCAGAAGATTTAGAAAATACTGCTGTAAAAACACGTGATAATAATGAATATTCAATTAAACCTATTAATGAAAATATGAAAGTTTGGGATGAGGATGAGGATAAGGATAAGGATAAGGATGAGGATGAGGATAAGGATGATAGTGCTATTGAAAGTTATGTAAATAAAATTAAAAATGATGTACAAGAAGAAGAAGAAAAAAATAATTGTGTTATTTGTTAATAAATATTTTTGTTATGAATTTATAGTTCATTTTCGTAACATAAATAATGAACATTGAGAGTAGATGTTCTACCAAGTCGTTGTCCCCTACCAACTACTTGTTTTTCAAGATCCTGTGACATTCTATGATAAAGAACTATATCTGTTGTCATTTGTAGATTCAAACCTGATCCATAATGCTTAGCATTAAGGAGTAATACTTTAATTTTATTTTCAGTATATTGGTTAATAACGTTCGTAATGTGTCCCGAAGATCCACATAATTTACTCCATCGAATATTCGCTTCATTAAGCGTATTTGATACTTTAACAAATGAATTATCGTATTCTGAAAATACAAGAAACCTACCATTTGGTTTAGATTTGATTAAATCCATTAAACAATCTATCTTAACTGGTAATTTATTCTCATTATTTGTATCATCTTGAACTACTCCATTTTTAATTGCGATCATTTGTGAAATATCTACTTTAGTTCTACATAATGGGCACTCTTTATTAGGACTGTAACTAAGAGCCATAGCCATACATTGAAAGCAAAAGATATTTTTACAACAAGGAGTCATTGCTGGATTTGTAACTTTTTGAGCACATACTGGACAATCTTTATCATTTACATTACTTATTCTACTTTTAAGAGCATCTAATTTAAAATTAAGATTTTTTACTTGTTCGGTAAAATTATTAATAGAACTTTTAAAACTAGATCTCAATGATCTCTTAGAAATAATAGTATCGGTCAACGTTGAAATACTTTTTTCCAATTGCGTCATCTTCATAACTATTCCAAAATTTTCCTGTTCTGATTCACCTGATAAATTATTATAAATTTCCAGAGAATTTGTTTCTTCTTTTTTAAGTTCAACTAATTTTTCCAAATCATTTTCAATATTTCCCAAAGAATTAATCTTATCTGTTAGAATAATTTGTTTATTAGATAATTCGCTATTTAATTTATATAAAACTGCCTCGATGATCCCTTCTTCACTATGAACTTTACATCCTACTTGATTTATTGCCGATTCAACATCACCTGCGTTAAGTGCTTGGACTACTTCGGGTAAACCAATACCCTGAAGAGCTTTAAGTTCAGGTGGAGTGTAGCATTCTATCATATTTTTGATAGGGTCGGGAAGTCCAAATGAATCTTCTACAAATTTATCAGAATTCTTAATATAAATATCTTGTAGAAAATTGCTCTTATTTCTCCCACTATTTTCTCCTATAATATCTTTAATAAAACCCTTACCAGTAATTCCTTTAATTATAACTTTATTGTTATAATAATCTTTTTTACCCCAAGGACATAACAAATCATCCACAGATGATGTAACAAACCAATTTATTTTACCATATGCGTATTGACAATTAGGCATTCTGATAGAATTAGCTTCATCGAAAATGACCCTTTCAAATAGAGGACCTTTATATTTTTTTATGAAATCTATTTTATATTTTCCACATTCTTTAACGGATTTCTTTATTTCCGAGATATCTAAAGAATTTAAATTTTGAGTTATTTCACTTAGATTATTTACGAAACTTCCTTGAAAATTGTTATTTCTTAGTTGATTATATAAATTATAGAAGTGATCGGTTATTGGAACTAATTTTGTTAAACCATTAATTGTAGAGGAATATTTAACTTGTTCTGAATCTTCTGGATATTTCCAGTATATTTTTTTCATAAGATCATTATATCTTGTTGATTTTACCAAAAGTATATTATATTTTCCTTGAATTAAATCATTTAAATCGAGTTTTTCTATATCTCTATTAAAAGATACACCATAATGACTTAGTGTACTATTTTCTTTAATATACCCCATCCACTGATTAAAAATACCATGAGGAATCACTATCATATTAGTTTTAAATATCACATTATCTTCATTTATATATCCACAAAATCTTGAATATTTTTCAGGTCTATATATTATTTTATTAGGAATTGAATTAACCGGTACTTCTGGACAATGTGCTATTAATGATAAAATATCAATAGATTTTCCAGAACCTACCTTGTCTGCCAATACAAACATATTTATACCATTACTTGCACGATATTTCATATTTTCTTTTTCGAACATTTCTGCTACAACACGTTGTTGGTGTAATTTTAGGGGTAGTTTAATTTCAGGAGGAGTTGTTATTAATTTCCCCTCTGGATTGATATTACCCTTTTTAATTAAATCACATACTTGTTTAAATGTACTATTTCCAAAATAACTAATATCTGCTTCTAATTCTATTTTAAAAATATTTGAAGGATTATTATTATCTAATGATGGTGTTTCAAAAGCAAGGGATGACATTATTATAGTAAAATTTAATTTTTATTTTCGGAAAGAATTTTAATCAAATTTTATGAAATTGTTAAAATACTAAAATTAAAGTCTATCATAATATCAATGCTCAGTATAGTCAATAATATTAGGGGTAAAAAAAATAGAGTTCATATTATTCCTACAAATAATAGTAATGGAATCAATATAGAAAAAATTGTAGAAGAAAAGATTTGTAAAATATGTTATGGTTCTGGTAGATGTTTAATAAGTCCTTGTAATTGCGAAGGATCAATTGGATTTATTCATAAAAGATGCTTATTAAAGTGGATAAAAATATCTGAATCAAAAAAATGTGAGATTTGTCAATCGGAATATAAGGTTAACATTATTACAAGAAATAGGTTAAACTTTTGGCAAAAAATGAGAAGAAAATTTAAAATTACACCTAGTTATCAAATTTCTATTTATGATTTATAAAAAATTGATTATTTATTATATCAATTTATTATAATAACTAAATATAATAAATGTTTTATAGTGTTCGTGTAGGTAAAAGTCCAGGTATATATACATCTTGGGAAGAATGTAAATTACAAGTAATAGGTTTTAAGGGAGCCAAATTTAAAAAATTCGATAGCAAGACAGAAGCATTAAATTTTATGGAAAACAGAAATAGTCAAATAGTTAATGACACTACTATCGATAACTACATAAACTTTTCCAATGATAATGAGTATCTTCCCGAAATAAAGGTATATACAGATGGTAGTTGTTTTGGTAATGGGAAAACACCATCTTTTGGTGGATACGGAATATATTTCGGCGATGGATTTAATAATATATCAGCTCCTGTCCATGATAATCCGACTAATAATAAATGTGAATTATTGGCAATTTTACATGCTATTAAAATTTTATTACCAAAAATAGAAAAAAACCATCTCGTAACTATAGGATCTGATTCAGATTATTCTATAAGATGCTTTACATCATATGGTGATAAATGTCACAAAAAACAATGGAAATCTAAAGGAGATAAAAGTATACCAAATGTGGATATAATTAAAGAGGGTTATTACATTGTTAGAAAATATCCTAATATTAAATTTAAGCATATTTATTCTCATACTGGGGAACAAGATCCCGATTCACTAGCAAATGAACACGCAGATAAACTGGCTAGAGAAGGTATGTTAAAACACGTATATCAGTCAGACGACATTTGGAGAGTTACTTTTCCATCAGGTAAATATAAGGGTAAAAATATAGAGGGAATTTGTAAAAATAATTTGGATTACGCTCTATGGTATTTAAAGAATATAGCAAAAAAGAAAGACCAAAATTTTTACTATATTTTGAAATTGCATATACAAAGATTACAAACTAATCTTGAATAAATATTTTAACTAATATGTACAACTCATATATTTGTTTTCAATTAATAAATATATATAAAATGCCCCACAAGTTCGTAATGATCTTGGGATAATTCCTTTATATAGACCTTTTAATCCTTTATTTTTGACTAAAATATGAGCAATATTTCCAAAACCTTTATTATTTAGATCAGTTTGTATTATAGTTTTTATAGTATCGAAAGGATGGGTAATAACTGATACTATTACTCCCGTTAATAGTGATGAATATATGTTTGATATATAATTATTTATATGTATTTTTTTTTTAATTTGATTACTAATTAATGGATTCAATCCTAAAAATCCACTTACATAAATAGACTCTCTAATTATACATGGGATTAATCCTCTCCAAAATATAAATATTGGTTTATTTTTAATATTATTAGTTATAATATTTCTAAAACTTTCCTTACATTTTTGTTGCTGAATAGTTATAAAATCTACAGGAGTATAAATAAAAGCACTTAATAATCCAGAAAAACCACTTATAAAAATTTTATTTTGATTATTTAGTTTATTTAGCTTATTTAGCTTATTAAATTCATTATTTAACATACTATTAAAAGTTACCTGAAATGAGGTAATTGGTGCTATACTAGCACATTGTATAAAAGTTCCCCTATACCAGCCTAATATGTATTTGGGTAATTTTCTATTATTTTGTCTACATATTTTATAAGTTATCAAAGGCATTTGTAATATTGTTTCTGATATACCACTTATAGATCCTAATAACATACTTTGATATAAATTATTAGAATTATTCATACATATTTCTATTATATATTTTTTTTTAATTTAATGATCAAATAATCAAATTCAATTTAAATTAAATTATAAATTACAAAAAAATATGTTCATTATAATAAATAATTTATTTATTTCAATTGTTTGTATTAAACCTTATCTATATAACTAGAATGTCCAGCACCATGAACTACCCTTACTTTACTCCTAGACTTCCAATCATACCCAGTCGCTTTTTCTGACATAACATATACATCACCATGATTTACGTTAATATCTATTGGTTGTAAAGTATGATTAGATGAACCTGGTAATCTCCATTGATATCTTAATGTTGATGATTTTCCTAGACTTAAACAAATAACAATTTTCCTTTCAGCATCTCCATGAAAACCTATTCCTGATTTGGTATGAAAATATTTATTACCTTCTGCGTTTAAATCATGAGCATTAATACCTAAAATATTTGCCAAGTTATTTTTGACTTTTTGAAGATGTGGCAAACTACTATAAGCCAATACAGAACATTGTTTATAATCTTCACTATGCTCTATACCTTCATTTCCAAATACTACATTTAATCTGGCTCTTTTATTTAATGTTCTTTGTCTTCGATTATCCCAATATTTTTCATCATAATTAGCACCTTCCTGTTCATTATATAGGTTATCTGCTACATTTTTGCTCAATGGGAGGAAATATTTTTTATCTACTGTGGAACTATTTTGATTTCTAAAGACAAGAACTCCCGCTTCATTATCTGATCGTAATTCTTCTGGTAAATTGTCACTAATATTAATATATTCGGTTTGGTCAGGATATAGCTGTTGTATATTTTTTAATTCTTTACAACTAAATCCATGTTGTCTTCTACCATTTCCATATTCTTTACCTCCTGTATGTAAAATTGCGACTTCTCCAAAGGTGATAGCGTATCTGTTATTCATTTTTTGTATACATTAATATATAGATTAAGAAGAGTTGTCAAATTTAATTTCAAATAAAATTCTATTTGTGAATATTATTTAAAATTATAGTATTATATTACTATAATGGAAAAAGAAAAAGGAAAAGGAAAAGGAAAAGGGAAAAGAAAAGAAAAAAACATTTTAAATTTCAGTACTTGGAATAGGTATAAAATAAATGAAAGAATTAAAGCAGGATATGAAAAATATATGGGAAAAAAAGAAAACAATAATATATCTAACAAAACTACTGGACAATAATTTGTCGTAGCATATTTTTCTCTATTATAACTTGTTGATTAGATTTATTTTTACATATCCGATAAAAGAATTTTTTATTATTGTCCCCCATTGTCCCCTCATTTATTTTAACGAAAGGACCATTTATTTTATTTTTAGAAGATAGCATAAATGATGACATTGAATCTTTAATAGTTTCACACATAATATTTTTTAAATTATTAATAGATTCTTCAGTTAATTCACTGGTTAAATTATCAATATCTGGCTTAATTACATTCATTTCCATCAAATAATTTTTTATATCGGGTGGAGAAAAATGCCAACTCGCATTACTTATTTTGTTGTAATGAAGACCAACTGAATTACCTAAACCAGCTTTTAAAGGCCCATTTGTTCCAACAAATTCGAATAAGCCTTTAATTACATCTTTCCCTAAATTAAAGCGCTTAATGTGTTGATACATATTATAAGCAATCCTTCCAAAATTTCTTTCAAGTCTTATTGGATAGGGTCTATCGGAAATACAGTGAAGAATAATGTCTGGATTATAATTATCAGGTGTGTGACATCCATACCAAGAATAAACAGACACTTGTAATACATTATCAACTAAAAAAACTACTGGTTCAAAATAGAAATATACCATATCTTGGTCAAAAGTATAATTTATATTGAGAAAGGTAAGTATTAAATATTGTATCTCATTAGGTATATTATATTTTACTAAATTACGTTGTATTATTCTGTTAGTAATTAATGGATAATATGTATGAGTAAATAATTGTATATCTTCAGGAAGTTTTTCTAAAATATTTATACCTATATTGATTGTATTGATCATATATGCTCATGTGTATTAACTATAAAAATATTTAAATTACTTAAATCAAATTTTAATATATTATAAATGAACAGTAAAATAAAAAATAAAGGTCTAACTCAAGAGGAAATAGAAGAAATTAAAAATAGTGTAGAATCTTTTATTTTACCAAAGGGAACATTATTATACAGAACACAATCTGAAAAACATGAAATTGATGTAAAACCAAGACATGATGAAGATACCGGAAAGTTTGGAACTTATTTTGCCAATTCACCTCATATCGCAATAGGAATGGTATTAGAATATAAAGAATCACTTAATTTATGCGTATACAATACCACTAAAGATTTAACAATATATATTGGTAAATATTCTTTTATGAGTTTAGAACCCGAAATTTTTTTTAAAAGTTTTAAAAAATGGAAGCAAAATAAAAATCATAACGGCACTCCTAAAAATAAAATATATTGGAACCATTATGACAAAGAAGCATACCCTATTATTGATTTATTTCATGGTGAAAATTGGAAATATTGGAATAAAACAGATATAGGAGAAATTTTTATTACAAACTATGAAGATTATGAATTTATTGAGTTAGATAGACTGGTAACTGTGAAAGAAGCAGAAAAGTTTCTTACAAATGAACTTAATAAATTAAAAACTGAACAAAACGCTTCATAAATTAAAACTATATGAAAATCCATGAATATAAAGATACTACACAATTATATATATATATATATATATCAATTAAATGATATAATAAATTAAAAATTGAAATAAAAAGAAGCTTTATTAAATTAATAAATAAATAAATAAATATGAAAAACCTTTCAACATTATTATTAACTTTACCAGAAGAATTAGTAAATCTTATTATATTATTAGCATTTGATAGAATAGGCTACAAAATTAGACGATATACTATATGGAAAAAGAGACAATATGGGCCTTTTAATAGAGTAATGTTAGAATTGAATCATTATTTTAACGCAAGTTTATATTACTATAGGCCTAATAGTAACATTTATTCTTCAGGAACTTGGTTAGGAAGAAAAAAACCAGACTTATCTATAATAAAAAATGGAGGTTTTTATGGAAAACATGAAAATTTTTTCAATTATATGAAAAAATTTGGTCAACAAATGTGGCCATGGAGGGAATTTAAACACACATATCCATTAGCTGGTAAATTTGTAGAAGCCAAAAATGAAAAAAAGTTATCTAAAAAGATATGGCAAAACTTGCTGAATTAATTCTATTAAAATTTGAATGGAATGGAAGGCTGGAACATTATATTCAACCTTGTCCTATATTTAATAAAGCAAAATTATCTATCAAACCGGCTCCTTATCATATAGATTATCATTTCAATAATATTTCACCTAAAAAATGCATATATCCTGATAATTTTAAGAAATGTCATAACTTCTTATTTGGATAAACCATATTTTTTAAAAGTTCCAAACATACAAGGACAGTTTTTGAACATAAGTATTTGTCAACACATTCAAAACATCATTTTGGGAAAAACTTCTTCACATAATTCATTACTTTACATTAAATTTGATTTATAAATGAGTATATACTTATACTATTAATAAAAATGTCAGAAGAATCAAGAATACAATTAGGTAATAAAAACGATAGTTTATACGATATGAAAACGTATGAATGGCCCCCAACAGAAGATCAATTAACAGATATAGCGTCATCTGCCCTTAATCAATCCCATGATAAAGATGTAAAAGTATTAGTTTATTGGGATAATCCTACACTGATGATTTTAGAACCTTTTCATTATGGTAAAACTAATTATATAAGGAGAAAATTTAGTCATAATGAGAGAACCGTAGAAGTAATTATTGGAAAAGAAGATTAAACAATTTCTATATTAGTATCCTGATTTTCTTCAATAAATTTATTTATTCGTTTATGTTGACATACAAGTTTATGATCTACACCAGCTATTCCTATGTTTTTAGCTCTATTTTTAAATAATATTTTCTTAAAACCTTTAATAAAATTTTTAGAATTTATTATATGACCACAACAGTAACATTTGGTTAAATATGCTTGATGATAACGATATCGTCCATTACAAAAACGACATCTTGACGTATTTTCAATAATATAGAAATTTTTCGAAACTAATCGTAAATCGGAAAAGGATTTAATTAGCACTCTATTATCTCTTAATTTACTCATTTGTTTTTTAGGAACATCTAAAAATTGAAATATATATAGTTTAATTTCTATAGACAAATATTCAATCATCAGTAAGAAAATTTGTAGTTCTTTAGTATATTAATATGAACATCTTTATAACAATATCAATCAAATTTTACAATATCACCTACATTTGGATATTCCCCTACATTAATAATTCTTTTTTTTAATTTTTGATATTCTGAACTATCTTTATCTATTTTATTAATCATTTCAAGATCGCCTAATATGTTATTGTCAATATATATATTTTTCTTTATTTCATCTATGATATTACTATTATTCATAATTTCATGGAAAATGTCCCTCTCATCACTATATTTTTTTTCACTTGGCTTCTTTTTCAAATGCTGGAGTAGAAATCGTTCAGGTCCTAAATTACTAACTATTTTATTTATTTTTTCTTGATTTTCTTTAATTAGACGGTTGATTACATATTGTGTTAACTCGTCACTAGATTGATAATTATCATGGTGATATTGGACACTAATGGCCAAATATAAATTGCTGAAAACATCAGCCATATCCCCTGATAGCATTTGTTCTCTTTTCAATAATCCACCTTTTAATGCCACAAAATTAGTTAGACAGGCAAAATTGACTATTTGTTGATTTAAATCTCTACTGAAACTAAATGATTTTCCATATAACCTTACGGAATGTTTTACTATATTTTTGAAATGATGTTTAAATGATTCTAAATCATCATTAAGAATTGAATCTAGTATGGAAAAAATATAAGGATGACTCTTATTTAAACCTTGTCCAAATATAATTAGACTTCTGGTTAATGTATTAGAACCCTCTACAGTGATACCTATCGGAACACTTCTATAAAATTTTTCTAAAAAATTACTATAGCCTAAACATATTGAAGCACCTGCGTGTATATCCATAGCTTCGTTCAATACTAATCTAGCTCTTTCAGTACACTGTTGTTTCATAATAGCACTCACTACCGCCTGGGAACTACCATGATCTAAAATATCATTAGTTAATGCTACAGAAGATTGTATTATCCAAGTATGATAAATCATATTATTAAACTTTTCTTGTATGGCTTCCATTTTTCCTATAGGCATTTTAAATTGGTCTCTGACTTTAATATAATTAAACATACCAAAAGATGCCACTTTACTACTTGCGTTAGCTGTAGCAGGTAAACTAACTCCTCTACCAGCAGAAAGACACTCCATTAACATTTTCCAACCAATACCTATATTTTTTCACCACCTATAACTTGATCTTAATCTATATATATCTCCTTTAATAGTTCCATTTGGAAATCCAGCATTAAGAGGTATATGATGAGTATTTTGAATTAAATTTGGATGAGATCTCTCTACTAGAGCAACAGTTACTCCACTTTTATCCATTAAATTATCTGGATCTTGTAAATCAAAGGCAATACCCATTAAATTAGCTACTGGAGATAAGGTAATATATCTTTTATTTAGAGATACCTTGATAACTTTTTTTCCATCTTTTTCAATGACAATTCCTTTATCTATACTTCCAGTGGCATCGGATCCATTATTAGGACCGGTAAGACCAAAACAAGGAACATAACTACCATTGGCTAAACCTGGTAAATATTTATTTTTTTGTTTCTCCTAACCATAATGAATAAGTAACTCACCAGGTCCTAATGAATTAGGAACCATATTTACTACACCTAAACCTGGATCTACACTTGTAATTTTGGTAAGAATATCGGATAATTCATTGGTAGATAATTTTATTCCACCATATTTTTCGTCAATTAAAAAGCTAAAATATTTATTTTTACCCAAAAATTTAATCCATTTATTATTATTATTGTTTGGATAAACTTGTGTATTATCATATTCTTTCAATAATCTTGATAAATTATTTTTAGGAAATTTATTTGATAAGTAAATTTATCTGGATAATTTATAGTTCCACTTAAAATATCACGATCAATACTCGTATTTCCACTCCTTAAAGCTATTAGTTCAGTATCTGATATTTTAGGTATTTTTCTTTTTACTAATTTAAATAAAGTTCTGTACATGTATATATATTAATTTATATTTTTAAAATATAATAAAATATTTAGACATAATATAAATTTTATATATTAATATATTAATAATGTCTGAATCAAAATCTGACAGAGACGAGTTGATATGTGGAAGTAGTAGTTTACCTGAAGAAGTAATGATTTGTGATTTTAATATAGAAGATTGGGTTAATGATGATGGTAATATAAAATCTTGGAATATATATAATGATGATCAATTAGAAGAATTGTATACTTTATTACAACAAACTATTACTAGTGCTGGATCATTTAATGAAGAAAATACACCCTATATAGATATTTCTAAATCATCAGGTGGTGAAAATGTGGGTAGGTATTTTGAAAATGGAAGATCTTCGAATGATTCATGTAAAGGTTATGTATTAGGACGAGGACGACCTAAGCAAAAAAATCGCTCTGATATTTGTAATCTTATTGGATTTATTTATAGAAGAATAATAAGACTTAATAGTAGTCTTAATGGTTTATTAACTATAAGTAATATGGGTGAATTCGTATCTAATATTCGATCAATATATAAATATTACCAAGTAGATGGAAATAAATCTTCTTTTAGTGGAAAATATTCAGCAGCTATAGTAGACACACTCAATTGGGATAATTATATAGGTAATGGTACATATTTTAAAATAGATTACGTTGTTCTGAAAAATTTATTAAATTTAGAAAATATATTATATGATGAATCAAATATTAGCTCTAATATAGATATGATATTAAGTAATTTAAAAATATTTAGATTAGAATCGATGGATGATGATAGAGCGAAGGAGGATGATAATAGAACAGAGAGTGATGATGGAGAGGATGATGATGGAGAGGAGAGTGATGATAGAACAGAGGGTGATGATAGAGTGGATGAGGATGATGGGGAGGATGGGGAGGATGATGATGTTTCAGGACAAGAAATTTCAAATGGAACGGAAAATTGGTCAGAATTTCAAGATGATGATGGTAATTATTTTTGGTATAATAGTGAAAACGATGAATCAAAATGGGCATATGAAATTTGGGAAAAAAAAATTAGTAAAAGTACTGGCGAAACATATTATTTTAATACTTTAACAAGTATTTCACAATGGGATATACCAAATGGATATATAATAAAAGACGATGATCAGGTAGATGATCAGTCAGATGATGGTCAACCAGATGATACATTATGCTATACTAAAAAGGATAATAAGCCATATAAAAGTAAATCTGGATGTAATAGAAGAAAGGAATGTTCTTGGGATCCCGAGTCAAAAAAATGTATAAAGGACACAATGAAGGGCGGAAGTAAACAAAATTTTATAAAAAAAGTAATTATTTTACCGAAAGAAACATTTAAATTAGGAGAAGAGTTATCAATCGAGCATAACTCTGGTTGGAAAAGAGGGACAATAGTAAATATAAGTAATGAAGATTTTGATGTTAAATTTGATCATAGTTTAGATATTTGCCCAGAAGGAGAATCTATTGAGATAAATGACATCTTGTCTATTTCTCCTAAAAAAGATAAGACTAATACATGGGAAAACAAAATTGTAAATAAAATATTTAAAAACGGAAAGGAAGTTACAAATGGTATAATAGGAAATGAAATTTCATTTAAAAATAGTAATAAAAAATATTTAATAGATAGACACACCTTAATTGATTCCAACTCAATAGAATATATTTGTAAATTTTGCCATACTGATAAAAAAGGTAAATGTAATAAAGAAAATACTAATTTAAAAACCTATAAACTTATAAAAAGAATTAAAAATTTCGATAATGGAGAAACGATGGAAAATAAAATGGTTTTAGATGAAGAGGGAGTTTCTCATTATTTTGATATGGAGAATCAAAAAGGTGGAGAAATTTATAGTTTATTAGGGGGTGAATTATACAATTCTAGTTGCTATGTGTTGGGTAAAGATTTTTTTAATTTACTGACATTAATATATAACACTCTATCAAATAGACTAAAAAATATAATTTCATCTAGATTAACAAATAAATCAGGTAAAATACAATATTTTATTCCAGGTAAAGAAAAAAATAGAAATTATAAATTTTTTTCATATAAAAGAATGGGTGATTGGGGACAAGTAATTATTTCTAAATATAACAACTATGTTTTTATGACTTTTGATCGTTTAGCCTTCGCATTTGCTATGCTATGTAATAGTAATTGTATTTTACAAACTAATACTAAGTCAGATAGTGAACATAATTACAGATACAAATGCTTTAAAAGAAGTATCAAATCTGGTTCTAATTTAAAAACTCAATCTGGTCAGTGGGTATTAGATAAAAAGGCTTCCAAATTAATAACAAATAACGGAAGATTAGTGAGAACAGATATGTTATTCGAAGGAATTGTTTATGATAAAGTAAGAGATTATTGTATGGAAAATTTAGAATACGAAAATGAAGATGAATTTAAGACAATACTTCATATACTACTAATGTCTTTGGATAGTTACCATGATTGGAAAGGTGGAGAAAGACCATGGCAGGTAAAATATGAATCAATATTGTCTTGTATGAATATTGACGGTGATCTTAAAGATAAAATCATACTATTATATAAAATAATCTGTCAAAGTGAATCTGGGAGATCATGTGCTGTAGGTAAAAAAACTTTTGAATCAGATATTGTTGATACAATTATTAGAATAGCTGAAAAAGAAGTGGATAAACTTGATGAATTAGGTATTCATATATTCGAGGATAACTATACATATAATTATGGTAAACAATTTTTAACTATTAAATTTCCATATAAGGATACTATTTTATTTCCTAAAGTATTACAAAATCAAGCACTAGGTGTATATAATTTATTTAGTAATCCTAGTATCCCTGACAATACTGATAAATATCTAATTGATGCTTTGCAAAATCAAAATCTATGTAGATTTTTATCACTTTCTAGTGTATTTAGATACGAAGTCAAATTTATAAATAATTATTATTCTAAATTTGATGGGGCAAGTGGAAAATATCATACAATGGATAGTCCATTTGATGTATTAATAAAACATATATGTCCCAGTAATTCATTTAATGTATTTAAAGAAGAGGGATATATGGATTATGCCAAAGAAGAAAAAGCAGAAGATAGTTTAAATACTTTTAATTGGGAAAACTCAAATATGAATAATATGACTATGCAGAAAATATATAAAAGATATGGTAAAAATATAAGTAGTTCTTTATATGATTCATCATCATGTAGGGGAACGTATGGTTCAAAAAGGGGAAAAATATCAATTACACCATTGGGGAAGAAAAGACAGAATTCAGATAAATATAAAGAATTCATGGAAATAATTATAGCCTTGGATATAAGACAATTAAATGAAACTATGGGTAAAAAATTAGGAATAACTAAAACAAAAGTAATACCTAATAAACCAAAATCAAAAATTGAAAATACATGGTTAGTTACGCTTTAATAAAGGATAATAATATATAATTATACAAAATATAATATGTTATTATATTAATATTAAAATGTCTGACGAAGATTTTGAAATATGTAATAATACAGAGAACGCTACTATAGATAGGAAAAAAATTTTGGGAAAAATTACTACATGTGATATTTTATTAAACGATTTTGGCGGAGAATGGTATGAAGAGAATAATAATAATAATAATGTTACAAATTATAGTTATAGTTATTTAATAAATAATAATTATGGACTAAAATCAAATTCATCACAAGATTATATTAATATAAGTGTAAATAATTTAAATAGGTTTGTATCACCAAAACATGATTTTAAGTTTGGAGAAGCATTTAAACCAAGTAGACCAGGTGGTAGAGGAAAAATGAAACCCTCTGATTTACAAAAAGCTGAAGAAATGATTGGATATTTAGGTTTTATTTACAGAAGAATACTTAGAATAGGAGGAACTAGTTCAGGTGTAACAAGTGAAATTAATAAATTACTTATAAGTAGTATTAGTGATTTTTTACAATCTATAACTAATATATTCAAATTTGATTCAATAGATAAAGAAGACTTGGGTGAAACCAAAGATGTTAATATGAATGTATATAGTAGGGATTTTGAAAAAAATTGGGGTACATTTATAGGCGATGATGAAACTTGGTTTAAAATATCATCGGAAGTTATAGCAAATTTAAATAGTTTTGTAAATATTAATTATGGTGACAGTATGGAAACATTATTTGCCAATTTAGAAATAAAATACTTAGATACTAAAATGCTTGGTGGAAATATATTTGGTGGAGCAGATAAAAAAGAGGATGAGGTTTGGGAAGTAATTGTAGATTCAGATATTAACAGTTATTATTTTAAAAAAAATGGGGTATTTCAATGGGATAAACCTGATGATTTAGAACAAAAATGGCTTCCTGTCATTGATGAAGAAAGTGGAGACTTTTATTATATATTTTTAGAAAGTGGAGAAAGAACTTGGGAAGAACCAGATGATTTAGAATTAAGTTCAAATTACTTAGAAAATCTTAAAAAAGATAATGATAATAATATTTTTAGTGCACTTAACAAAAGTCAAAGAAAGGGAAATTTAGGGAAAATATATGTCGAATTTGCGGAAGGATGGAAAGAAGGAATGATCGAAAGTAGAGAATTAAAGGGTAAAGAACAAATTTTAAAAATAAAATTTAAATTGGATAATATAAGATGTCCAAAGGGAGATAATTTGGAAGAAGGGAAAAAAATTACTATATTAAATCCAGATGGAGTATGGATAAATGGTAAAATTCAAAATGTAAAAAGAGATAGATTTACCTTTAAACGTCCTAACGGTAGTAGAGATGAAATTTTTTATTATGATGATTACTATCTATATACTGATCAAGGCAAAATAAACAGTACCGACTCGTCAAAAGGAGATAAATATATATGTAAATTTTGCCACGTATCAAAAAATAGTAAAAATGACAATAATAAATGTACAGGAGAAATAATGGACTTTGTATACAAAAACAGTGGATTTTTATATAGAGAGGAAAGGAAAGGAAAGGAAAAAATAATACATATGCATAATTTTAAATTAGAAGAAAAAAGTATTGGAGGAGGTATTCAAATAGGAGGTATTAGTAAATTGAATTATTCAGAAATATTTGTAAAAGCAAAACCTTTTTATATATTATTAAAAACTATTTATAATAAATTAGTAAACAAAGTTGGAGACATTGTTCGCAAACGTATTGAATTAAAACTAGGAGGATCTGACAAATTTTTTATTCCTGGAAATACTACAGGTGTCGAGTCATTTAAATTTTTTTCATATAAAAGAATGGGAGATTGGGGACAAGTTTTAATTTCTAAATATAATAATTATACATTGGTTACCATTGACCGACTTGCCTTTGCGTTTGCTATTTTAGCAGATGTAAATTGTATACTTCAAAAAAGAGAAGTAGATAAACGCGATGCTATTCATAATTTTAACTATGTATGCTATAAATCATCTAATCCTAAAACCAATGAATATATATGGAGGAACAAAAATAAAAATACAAATGTTGATAATCAAGGTAGAAAAGTTAATACATTTAATATTTTTGAAGGACCAGTATATGATCACTTTAAAAATAAATATTCTTTTTCAGGAAGTGATAACATCTCAGACGATGAATATAAAACAATTCTTCATTTGTTATTTATGTCATTAGATAGTTATCATGATTGGAAAGGAAGCGATGGTCGGAAATGGAAAATTGGTTATGAAAATATATTATCGTGTATGAATGTAGATGATAATCTCAAAACTAAATTACTATCCTTATATAATAAAATAGTAAATTCAAATAATAATAAAAAAGATATTCCTAAAAATTTTGAGGGAACAATAGTTGATACAGTAATAAAATTAGCTGAAATAGTAGATACATCAGAACATTCATCAAATACACAAACATATAATTTTATAGAGTATACAGGTTCAAGACCAGACATAATAGATAGTGTAAATAAAAAAATAATAAATCAAGGTTCAAATGATATTTTAGATAATAATACTACTTTTTGGAAAAAAAATTTACAATACCAATCATGTGAAATTTATAATTTTTTCGATAATGGCGAGGACGAACTGTTTTTTATCGAAGATGCAACTCTTAATAAAGATGTGTTTAAATTTTTACAGCGAAGAGATATTTGGAGATATCCTGTTAAATATATTAAAAATTATTATAGTAGTTATGATGGAGCGGTGGGTAAACTATGGGATACCCAAAGACCATTAGATATATTATTAGATCATACTGCTGAAACTAAAGGTTCTTGGAAAAATGATGGTGATCAGTATCATTTTGATTTTTTTGATGAAGAAGATGAAAAATGGACTGGAGCTAATTTTGATACGATGAAACTAAAGGGAATGAGTATGTCTAAAATATTTAAACACTCGAATACATCAGAAATTCAAAAAAAACCTACCACCTCGAGTGAAAAATCATGCTGGGGTATTATAGATCTTGGTTCTAAAAGAAATAAAGGAAAGGTCACTCCAATCCAATTTCCTAAAGGAACTACGTCAGATTATCATTCTATTGGATTATCCCTCGTATCTTATTTTTTAAATGATGATAAAGCTAAGATGCTAATTTATAGGAAAATTTCAAGTAATCCAGTCCATATAGATAGATCTCCTCCCATAAAAACTGTAAAAAACAATTTAAACAAGATTTATAATAAATATTTACTTAAAATAAATAGTAGCATTTATTTTCCAGATAATTAACTTAAATTTTTCTTTTAAGGTATAATAAATGTAAATATTTAAAGAATATTCCATTTATTATGTAATAAGAATGACTGAATTATTACATCATAAAAAAACAATGGATATCGTCAAAACTGTGGGAGAAGAAATAATACATGAAAATGAATTAGAAGATATGATTCAAAACAAACCATCGATAACTTGCTATGATGGGTTTGAACCTAGTGGACGTATGCATATTGCCCAAGGTTTAATAAGAACGATTAATACTAATAAATTAACTAGCTGTGGATTTAAATTTAAATTTTGGGTTGCTGATTGGTTTGCTATGCTTAATAACAAGTTTGGAGGTGATCTAAAAAAAATAAGAAAGGCTGGTGAATTAATGATACGTATGTGGCAATTATCAGGAATGAATCTAGAAAATGTTGAATTTATATGGTCATCTGATGAAATCAATAAGAATCCCGATAAATATTGGTCTTTGGTAATGGATATTGCTTGTAAAAATAGTTTAACAAGAATTTTAAGATGCTGTAAAATAATGGGAAGAGATGAAAAAGATGATTTATCAGCAGCTCAAATATTTTATCCATGTATGCAGTGTGCTGATATATTTTATTTAAATGTAGATATATGTAGTTTAGGTATGGATCAGCGTAAAGTTAATATGCTGGCTCGTGAATATTGTGATAAAATCAAGAGACGATTTAAGCCCGTAATTGTTTCACACCATATGTTACAGGGATTAGATGGAAGTGATAAAATGTCAAAAAGTAATCCTGATAGTGCAATATTTATGGACGACGCACCCCATGAAGTAAAAAGGAAACTTAAAAAGGCATACTGTCCACCTGGAGTAATTGAAAAAAATCCTATTTTAGAATACTTTAAATATATAGTTTTTGAGCATCCAAATTGGCTGTCAGGATTTTTATTAGTAAGAGATGATAAGAACGGTGGGAATATACATTTAGACAATTATCAACATTTAGAAAATTTATTTGAATCTCAGCAAATACATCCAGCGGATCTTAAACCTTCGTTAATCAAAATAATCAATCAATTACTTGAACCAATACAAAAAGCATTACATAATGATAAAGGATTAAAAAATTTGGTAAAACAGGTTAAGTCATATAAGATTACCAGGTAAAATATATTAAATTAAAATATTATTATAAATATAAATTATAATCTAATAATTATAATCAAATAATTATAGTAATGAAAGAAAACAATAAGGATACAGATAGTCGAATATTACTAATAACATTTTTAGCAACAATTATATATCTATTATATTTAGAAATCAATCCTAAAATAACGGGTATTTGGCTTCGTAAGGATTCGAGTAATAAAATTGTTTTAGCTTTACATAATTTAAAAGATTTCTTTGCTTATCCGTTTAAAGAATATAGAATGTGGAAACCTAATATGTGGGATATGAATCCATTTATGGCAATACCCATAATTACAAGTAGTATATATTTTATAAAGGAATATTATCATAAATAATAGAATATGGGGGGTAAAATAATAGAATATATGGGTAAAATAATAGAATATATGGGATAAATATGAAATAATTTATAATTAAGTATAAATATAATAATAATAATCTTTATCAATATTATATTTAATGAATTTATTACATTTTAATAAATTTCAAAACTACTTTAATGATCAATTACCTATATTATTAAAAAAATATGTACAGTCCGATAAGGTAATTGAAAGAATAAATTATTCATTAAAAGGTGGTAAAAGATTACGACCTGTTATTGCTCTAGACTTATGCCAAACACTTTGTCAAGATAAAAAAAAGGGACTATTAATGGCATTTGGAATTGAGTTAATACATACAGCCAGTATTATTTTAGATGACATGCCATGTATGGATGATGATCACTATAGACGTGGAAAAGAATCATTCCATATTAAATATAATACCAATGAAGCTCAAATTATATCAACATTATTAATGGAAATTGCTTATAAAATGTTTTATCAACATTTTTCTGAAAATAGTTTAATTTTATCAACAATGTTTGATTTAATTTCCAAAAATTTAGGAATAAATGGTATTGCTCATGGTCAATATATGGATCTTGCTAAATTAGATATTGGTGACAATAAGGAGTCTGTTAAAAAAAAATTAGATAAAAATACCTTAAAACAATTATTGAATCAAAAAACAACTACGTTATTCGAAATTGCATTTACTGGAGGATATTTGAGTGGATCAAATAACATTAAGGATATACCCAAAATACAAGAAGCTTCCGAACATTTTGGCTTAGCTTTTCAAATTTATGATGATTTTGATGATATTGAACAAGACAAAAAAAGACTAGACATAAATATTACTGACCCAAATTATGTTAATAATTTAGGTATTAAGGTAGCAGAAAAAGATTTTAATGATCATATTGATCAATTTGATAAATTAATGACTGAATTAAATATTCATTCTACAATTCTAAAGGAATTAACTAATTATCTATCAAATAAGGTTAATCAAAAAATAAAAAATATCACTAATAATTAAGATGGATTTAAATAATTATTTTCAGAAATACAAATCAAATAGTTTATTAGGAGCAATTAGCTATCAAATAAATATCATGGATAGTATGGACATTAAAATAATCAAAACTGTAGAACTATTAAATAAACAATTAAATCTAAAATATAGAAAAAACTATAACATCAATTTTATAGTGTTAATTATGCGTCTCATATATAATTCTTATTCAGTTATTAGTAATTTACCACATATGTTAGATAAAGTTACTGTTGATGGAAAACCGTGTCTTCATATTATCATGAGTGAATCTATAGCACAACTGGTTTCTATATCACTTAGTAGTGAATGTTATCATGTTTTAGATGAATATTTAAAAAAAATACACAAAAAAGAACAATATATATTAGATTTAAAAAAAATATTTATTAAAATTTTTAGTGATATACCAAATATAAATGTAGATAATTTACTAGATAATTCAGCAAAAAAAGATTTAAAAGATCATTGTGAAAATACCAGGGAAAGAATTTTAAGTAATACTGAAAAGTTATGTTACGAATACTATAATTATATGGCAAAAATATCAAAACATGAAAATATCAATAAAATAGGAGATATTACAAATAATATTGAACATTTAGTAAATTAATTAATTTTGATATAAATATTAATTATTTTAATAATTTAAAATAAAAAGAACTTAATATATATTAATGGTTAAATTGAGATCTGGTAAATCATATTTAAATAGAACATACTTTAATTATAAAGTAGAAGATTTTAATAGTCTAATCTTTTACATAACTGATGAATTAAAAATAAATGATTATAAAGTATATCTTAAAAATTTAATCTATAAAAAACCAAATATTTATAAAGATTTTAATGAAATTTTAAAATGTAGTAAATGTATAAAAACATATGTTGGAACAAAAGGTGGTAAATATTATTATTTAAATGGGAAAAAAAAATATTTCAATGCGACAAATAAGGAAAAGTATAGAAGAAATCAAAAATTAGAAGAAATATCTATTCTTATTTCTAAATTTATGACCAATTATAAAAAGATAATTAAGGAATATCAAAAAATTAAAAGCGAATACGTAGAATTATGTTCAATATGTTATTCTAATATAAAAAAAGGTGATAAAATTGTTATGTGTAAGAATAGAATTATTGATTCAAAAAATGGAAGTGTTAAAAATATAATTCATCCATATCATAAAACATGTTTCGATACGAATTTACAGTATGCGCATATCCCATTTATCTGTAAAACTAAATTTGGAACTAAGGAAACTATAAAATTATACGAATGTCCTTATTGTCGTCAAAAAAAAATAAATACAAAGGATATATATACTGTTATGTAAATAACTATTATAAAATTAATAGTTATATAGATGTTTTTAAAGTATGTTTTTAAAGGATGTTTTTAAAGTATGTTTTAAGGTATATTATATTAATAGAGGAATTTTGTAATAATAATGTATATGTAACTCTCTATTATCCTTTATTTGTTCCATATAATCTATAGAAGTTAATATATAAAACATACCAAGTGAAAAAAATATATGCCAAAGAGAATGACCTAAAATCATTAAAGGATGACAATAATTTTCACTTAATATCCAACTTAACGCTCCAATAATTGATAGTAACATTCCTTTGAAACAGACATGCTTTCCTATTAATATCTTTTCATTTTTACATGTATGTTTCATACATATGTAGTATTTCAATAGAAGTGGTATTAATAGTAAGCATGGGAAAGTAAATAATATAGGGAAATAATTATCAAAATTAGGTATTGAATTAATAGATAATAATAATACAAAATAAATGTTTAAAATATACTGGAAATAAATATTTAAATTATTTATACTTAAAATTTTTTTTAAACCTAACCAAATAGATAATATCATAGGAACTTCATCTAAATGCTTAGAAATATAATAACCATTCCAATGATATAAGAAAGCAGTGAAACCACCTATAAATAAAAATGATAAAATATTTTTAATAGTTTCACTATTTATTTTACTATATTTAAGTCCCATATAAGGTATATATGAAATGAAAAAACAACTCAAACAATTTAACCATTCTGGATGGCTTCCCCATATTTTTTTTTCACAGAAATTGCCTATAATATAATCCCACTTCATTGTAAATAAATATTACTATATTTTTAAGTAAAATTATTTAATTTATTGTAAACTTCCTCTGCCCATTTAGAGGGATCATTATGATCTGGAGGTGAATTATAATATTCCCAATTGTATACCCCTCCCCATGAAGGAAATTTTTGCCTACATTTTAATATTATCTTAAGAAAATAGGTAAAGTTATTTAAAAATTGAGATGATAATGTTCCTAAAACAATTTTATTTGGATCATATCCATTATTAATTATATTTTCTAAAGTTTTAAAAGAAAAATTAAAATATGCCTGCGTGTTAAAATAATGAATCAAACTACCTTCATAAGAATTATATAGATCTTTATAAATAAACCCAGATATTCCTGGTATATCAGAAGACAGCGAACCTTGAATAGGCGCCATTGATATAATAAAATTAGAATCAAATTTAATATAGATATCATTGATTAACTTTTTAATATCTGATAATTTAACAACTTCTTCGACATCCAAATCTATACCTTCTATCCAATTATATTTTTCTAAAATGTTTATTAATAATGGGAAAAAAATATTATAAGATTGAAACAGTTCTTTAAAACCACCTCCAGCACCACCAATCATTAGTATTATTTTAACACCTAATTTTGATAATTGTTTAGTCTGTAACCAAACGTTATTAAATTTAGAGTTACTTGGTTCATTATCATTTAAATGTATGATTGGTTCATTATTAATATAATTAAAATGTATTGATGCTAAATGAAGATGTGTAATTTTGATAGGTTGTTTATAAATTATATTATCTAAACCATCAAAAGTTTGATAGTAATATATAATACGCTGATTCATCGGATATAATACATATATATTATATTTGAATTTTAAAATAGAATTTACATATTCTAAAATTAAAATATTTTTTTTAACAAATCATCAAGTGTATTTACTTCATCAAAAATTTTAGTATCAACCAGGGGTATTTGTGTATTATCAATATCTACAAAAAAAACATTGGAAAAAAATTTAGATAAAATATAATCTTTATCTGACTCCGTGTTTGTATTTAAATTTAAATATTTAAGTTCTTTTTTAATATTTTCCAATTTAGACCGATCTTCTTCGTTTAAGTTTGATTCTTTTGTTTTAATAGATAATATAATACCTTCAAATGCCCATTTAAAAGTTTCTATTTGTCCTTGATATAAATAAGTATCAATAGTAACACTATCATTTACATTCTCTTGTTGGGGAATTTTTTGTTTTAATTTACCATATGTTTCAGAAAAATTATTTTTAATGTAATTCAAAAAATTGGTTAAAATAGTTAATGACCTATCTTGATTACTTTCTGTCCCATCTGCTCCAAATTTAATTAGAATTGATTGGTTTAATTCATAAGCTATTGTTACCCAAGTAGAATATATATCAAAATAATATTTTCTATTTTTGGTATTAAATGTTTCATCTAAATTATCTCCTAAACTATTCGCGATTTTTAAATTTACATCTCTTAAATTTCCAATAACACCTAAAGATTCACTAAAATTTTTATCAGTAAATTCCTTGATCCAATCTCTATTAAATTTCATTGAATTAATATAATCGGTATCACTTTTAAATTCATCTTTTTCAATAAAATTTAATAGACCCCTATAAATAAGTATCCATATTCTAAAAGCCTTATCTATTGGTGTGATTAATGTTTCATAGTCATTAGATATTTTACCAATATCACTGGAAAATATATTATATACAATTGTTGAAATATATTCTTCTTTAAAAGTACAATCGTCATCATCATTCGTATCTAATATTTCGTGAATAGTAGGTAGTTTGATAGATTTTTTTTTATTATTTTTTTTTATTATTTTTTTTATATTTTTTTTAAAATTCATTTTGGATCCTATATTTTTAATTTTTAATTTCATATATATAGTATATTACAATAAAATATATACTTTTTTAAATTTAAATTTGATATAAAAACTCATTTTAAATATATTTATATAGAACAATATATAACCTAAAAATGGAAGAACCAGATTATTTTGTGATAAATCCCCTGTATATTAGTTACTATACCTGTTAATTATAGTATTGAAAATCACAAATTTGATATAAATAATATAATTTAACAGTTATAAACACTTTTAAACTATAATGACAGATTTACAAAAATATAGAAGAATTTTTGTAAATACTTGGGCGACAAATTCTCCTTGGAAAAAAAATACTTTAGAATTATCAATGAACGATGAAAATAAATACAGATTCTTATTTATGGAAAGGGATTCATGGATGCGTAATAAAAATCACCCATTAGTCAACTCGGGTTTAGCTTATTGGATGAATAATAAGACATTATGTTTAGGATATATATTAAAGACCAATGAATCAATTGTTCGTCCAATATTTAGTCATAAGAGACATGAATTAATAACTGTAATTCACGATGAAGTAAAAGATGCCGTATTAAATCGCATGAATCGTATGATAGCCAACGCACATGAATCAAAAATGAAAGCATATGTAGAGTGTTTTAAAATAGAAAAGTGGCCTAAAGTTATTTTGGATAAAATATTTGAACTAGTATATTACGATTATTGGGTAAATGATAATAAAATATCTAAATTATCCGAAAATATGAAAATATTAAACTAAATGAGTAAAATGTTTATAATACGGACAATTGGTGATAAAATTTGATTTTAATAATTTAACTATTTTTTTATTTAATAAAAATTTATCATGCGTATTATATCATGGAATGTTAATGGACTCCGCTCCAATATTGTAGATTTTACTACATCTACGAATAAAAATCTTAGAAAAATTTCAGATGGATCGCCACTAGATAAACTAATTAAAAAATACGATCCTGATATGATTTGCTTTCAAGAAACTCGCATGGGGCCAGATAAATACCACTTATTTCAATCAGAAGAAATTAAAAATCTTTTTCCTTTTCAGTATTGGTCTTCCTCTAAAGGTGAAGGTGGTAGGTCAGGTAATAGATATTCTGGGACTTCAATATGGAGTAGAATTGAGCCCAAGTCTGTCCAATATGATATACCTAATATGGGAGATAGAGAAGGTAGAATTGTCCAATTGGATTTCGGTGACACGATTGTAATTGGGACATATACACCTAATACCGGCAGTAATTGGGATTATAGATTGACTCATTGGGAACCCATACTTCAAAAATATTTGAGTAATTTATCGAATAGTGATAAAAAAATAGTATATTGTGGAGATTTTAATATAGCTAATAAATGTGATGTTTGGTTCGGTGATCTTTTGGAAAAAAAATATAAGGATGAAGAAGATGCGATTATTAAAAAGAAATATTTAAGTAAAGTTAATTCTAAAAAACGTCTTCATACTGGTAAACAAATAATGGCTGGTTATTCCAAAGAAGAAAGAAATGCTTATCAATCATTGCTTAATAATACCAATATGGTAGATTGTTTTAGAGTAAAAAATCCAACAGTCATTGATCAATTTTCGTGGTTTAATATGCGAATTAGGGGATCTTTTGGTAATAATCTGGGATGGCTTATTGATAGATTTATTGTTCCGACAAAATATGAAAATGATATTACCAGATGCGAAATAGCACATTTCATTGGAGTAAGAAACAGAGATGGAAATATGATTTCAGATCATATTCCAATCTTTTTAGAAATTTGAATTTGAATTACAACTATTGTAAATTATTTTAATTACTTTAATTTTTTCACCAAATCTTTATATTTTTTTATAGAAGATTTAAAATCGCAAATTGGTTTAGGATAAGGAACATTATTCAAATTATTATCATAACTATCTAAAATATCATTAGTATTAATATTACTTAATTCTGGAATATATTTTTTAACATAAATACAACTAGGATCATAAGTTTTTAAATCTTTTATGGGGTTCATATATCGATAATATGCTTGTGTTTCATAACCAGTAGATGATACCCATTGCCAATTTCCATTATTTTGAGCTGGATCATAATCTATTAACTTTTGAGCAAAATATTTTTCACCCCATTTCCAATTTATATGTAAGTTTTTAATTAAAAAACAGGCACAACATAATCTTAATCTATTTGGCATATAACCTGTGGTATTTAATTGTCTCATGCCCGCATCTACAAATGGAAAACCAGTTTTACCCGAACACCATTTTTCAAATGTATTAATATCATTTTCCCAAGGGAAATTATTAACGTATGACGGTGTTTGATGAGTAAATGATTTAGGATAAAAATAAATAAGATTATAGTAAAAATCTCTCCATATAAGTTGTCTTATTAATTCATGATCTTTGTTTACCATAGTTAATAGTGTCTGATATACTTCTCTGATTGATACACAGCCATATTTTATGTAAGCAGATAAAAGGGTAGTTGGATGCTTATTTTTAACAAGAGGAAATGCTCTATATTTTGGATAATTATTAACCTTTTCTAATGAAGTATTTAGTTGAATAATACCATTATTTCTACCTCCTTTAACTATAAGTTTGGGATTATATTTATATTTTTTTTTTAACCAATCTAATTTAACACTATATTCTGAATTAATATTTTTGAACTTATTTTTAGTAATTTTTTTTATGATAGGTTGGGATAATTCACTTTTAATCGTTTTTTTGTAAAAGTGTTTAAACCTTTTATACGCGGTCCCACCTCCCGTTTTAATTTTCTTGAAATTACCCAGTGGTATATCTTCTACAAATTTAAAAGTTACTTTGTATTTTTTACATAATTTACTTATATTGTTATCCCTTTTTACACTAAAGGGTGTATAATCTTCATTAACTACTAATTCATTAATTTTATTATTTTTGAATATATTTTCAAGGACTCTCGCTGGATCTCCATAAAATAAATTTAAATCTGATTTAGAATAACTAAATATTTGATTTTTCAAATCATCCAAAGAATGATCTAAAAACTGAACATTATGATGTGAAAAATATGGATTTTCCGATTCATTAATTTGTTTAGGATCAAAAATAAAAATAGGTAGAATTTTTTCCTTTTTATCTAATAAATAATTTAATCCCGTATTATCATATATCCGTAAATCTCTTCTAAAAATAAAAATATTCATTATATATATTATAGATATGGATTTATATACTGATAATAATCCGAAAACAACGACAAAAGGTTTAGGATTTAAAAATGAACAAGTGGCTAGAGATACTTTAAAGAAAATTGCACACAGAGATGCTATATATCAAAAACAAGTTGTAATTACAATGTTTCATAGAGCTAAATATCATCCTTATAGAAACAAAAATATGGAAAAAGCAATGGATATATTTGCTAAATGGATGGATAATAGAAAAATAAATTATAATAAAAAATCTACTGGTTCTGGTTATAAACAAAAAAATATATATGACAAATCTTTAGAAATTTGCGGTATTAATCCAATAACAGGATTTTATAGAGATGGATACTGTAACACAGGTATAAATGATTTTGGATCACACACTATTTGTGCAAAAGTTACTAATAAATTTTTAAAATTTTCAAAATCGAAAGGTAATAATTTAATTCAAAAAAGTAAATCTTTTCCTGGATTAAAAAATGGTGACAGATGGTGTCTATGCGCCATAAGATGGAAAGAAGCGTATGAAAATGACAGTGCTCCGCCCATTATAGTAAATGCTACTAATAAAAAAACTATTAATTATATACCTAAATATATTTTAGATAAGTTTGCTCATTAACAATTTCTTCTTAAATTTTTTTTTTGAGGAGATCGTTTTCTTTTTGGAAATTCACTTTCTAATAAAGTTCTAATTTTATTTGATTTAAGCCAATTATAGGCGGCATCTCCTCCCCATATAAGCCATGCTACTGCTCCTCTATAATTGTTTTTGCTTATTCCCTTTTTAGGTTTCATTGGTTTATCATGATCAATCCATTTACAATATCCTGGATAGGATGTTCCTCCATTTCTTGCGTCAGGTCCATGTCTAGCAAACCATGTTCTCATATCTGCTAAACTTCTAATATCAATTTTACTTCCCGATAATTGTTTAGCTCTATTCCAACCAGTAGTGGTTCCACCATTAAACCCATTTCTTTTTAATTTTAAACCTAATCTGGCCTCTTTTCTAACATTTTTAGGTATGTTAATTAAGGATCCACCTAATTGAGGATTAGATTTTAAGTCTTTGGGTTTTTTTCTAGTTCGGATATTTTTTGATAATTGTATTCTAGTTGGTTTTCCATCTACACCTTGGGGTAAGGATCTTTTCCATTTACACATTTGTTCAATTTCTTTTTTAGTTAATTCTTGTGCGGTTACTACTTTAGTCCCTGGTTGTTTATAATAAGCACGACAATAAGGATATTTTTTTGGATTTTTAATTCCTTTACCACTACCACAAACTGCGAAACCACCTGGACCACTTCCTTTTTCACATACATTGACCCATTGTTCTTGATACCATCTCTGTAAATCACTAGGTCCTTTCTTTTTAGCTCTCAACATTTCTATTCTTCTCATGTATTTTGGATTAGATTTTTTAACACCTTTTAAATCTGGTTTATCACCCATACAAACTGATGTGGCATAACCATTAGCATAAGCAGATGGATATACTTCAAATCCATTTTTAGCAGTACAATAACCTCTGGCACACAATTTTATTTGACCTTTTTGGTTTCTTTTTTCAGCAATAGGAAGACAATTTTGGTAATCTTCTATTTTTTGATTATTTTTAGGTTTAATAATTTCTTCTTTTGGTTTAATTACATTTTTTGTGGAACAATTTAATTTAGTATCGCATTGTGACCATCTTGGATTTTTTTTATTTAGACATGCTACCTTTTTTTTGACACAACTACCTTTTGTCCTAGGCTTAGGTCCAACATATATATAGTTCTCCCAACATGGTCCTTGAGAACAGATTTCATACTTTTTAGACATTATATAGTATATACAGAAAATATTCTAAAATGATTAATAAATTATAGTAAATTTTTTTTAAAATTTGATGCAATTTTTAAACGAATTAAAAAAAAAAATGAGTAATCTTAAACCTATACAACTGGGACTTTGTTGTCTAAATTGGACACTTAGAAACCAAAAACCTTCTATATACCCTTCTAGAAATATTATTCAAAGAATTATAAAAGAGCGTGGAATTGAGGAGTTAAAAAGAAGAGTTCTCGATAATTTAGATGATCTTATTAAAATGATAGAATGGAATGAACAACATGGTATAAAAGTATTTAGATTGACAAGTTGTTTATTTCCCCACAAAGCAAATCCCGATGTAGAAGATTACGATTTTGATTTTGCCTTAGATAAAATGAAAGAAGCTGGTGAACTTGCTAGAAAATACAATCAACGACTAACTATGCATCCTGGACAATATAATGTAGTTGGTACTCCCAACGAAGATGCCTTTCAAAAAACTATATTAGATCTAACATACCAAGCAGATATGTTAGATTTATTTGGATGCGGGAAAAATTCAGTAATGGTAGTTCATGGTGGAGGTTTATATGGGGATAAAGAAGTTACTAAAAAACGATGGTGTGAAAATTTCTTAAGACTTCCCGAAAATGTTAGAAATAGACTTGTTCTAGAAAATTGCGAAAGAGCATTTCATATCCAAGATTGCTTAGATGTATCTGAAAAAATTAATATTCCTGTAGTGTTTGACACCCATCATTATGACTGTTATATTAAAATGCATCCAGACGAAAAATTTGAACCAGCATCTTATTATATCCCCAAAATTTTAGAGACATGGAAAAGAAGAGATATTAAACCTAAATTTCATGTTTCAGAACAAGGATCTGGTAGATGTGGTCATCATTCAGATTTTATTGATACAATCCCAGAATATTTACTCGAAATACCAGAAAAATATAATGTTCATATCGATATTATGATAGAAGCTAAAAAAAAAGAATTAGCTATTTTCAAATTATATCAAAAATATCCACAACTGAATTGTTCTAGAAAGAAAAAAATTAATTTTAGAAGAAGAATTACTAAAAAATACATTCCAAAAAGGAACTTAAATAATTTATCAAATTTGTGTGATGATGATTGTGATAAGTGTTTCGAAGAGAAAGATTGTTGCTAATAAATAGATTTAGATAGAATAAAAATTTGAATCATAATTTTACTATATTTATTTTTTCAATAATAGTCACTATGAGCGACTCTAATAATATCCAATATTGTAAAGATTTTTTGGATCCCAATATACTCCAAAAAGTAGGCATCGATGCCCTTAAATTTGACTGGTGTATTCCTCCAGCCGGGATTCCAGGTAATCATCCACCAAGAAATGTTGCAGTTTTGGGGAATGGTTCAAACGTAACTCAAATGAAAAATGGAAGAATTATGAAAATTAGGAGTAAATATCCAGAAACTGTTTGCTATCCACTTTTTCAATGTGCTAAAATATGTTATGGAAAATACACAATGAAACCATTTACTCATCATATGAATAAATTAGTTTTACTTCTTAGAAAGAGAGCAACTGAATTGTATGGAGATAAATTAGTTAATGTTAATCGTATGTTTAATGTAGCAGTTTGTAATTATTATACAGAAGACCGTCATCAAATTTCAGGACATAGAGACGACGAGAGATGGTTAGAGAAAAATATAATTGGAAAAGATTCAGAAACAGAGTCATCATTGATAGCAAGTTTTACATATTATGTAGATGAAATTCCACACACACTCCGGAAATTTGAAATTTACGATGACACAAAAAAGAAATGGCAAAATTTTAACCTAGAACATAATTCTATCATCTTTTTCTCTAATCATCTACATCGTGCGAAAGCTGTTGGTAAAAAATCACCTAGTTGTAAGCGTATTAATATTACTTTTAGAACATTGGCTCCTGGACTATTAGGATTGACGGGTTATGGTAATTTTCATCGATATATGTCTCTTCCTAGTGAAATAGGTATTTTTAGTTCCGAAAAATTAGAGAGACAGATACAACAGTTTAACAAATGCACCGATGAATCCAACCAATTTTTAGGAAAACAGCAATTTATCACGAACATACCGGTAAAATATTTTGATAAAGAGGAGAGAAAAGCGAGGAAGAAGTCTGTTCAACAGGTGCTTAAAAATCGAGGAATTGAACTTCCTAGATATATAAAATCCCTATGTTCCTTGGAAAATTATGAATATTTTAATAAATGATATTATTCTAATCAGTAATACACTCCATCATTTTAGTTCCAGTATCCCAACTATGTGCATTAATACGACCTTCGAACATTATTTTTTTACTAGTTACCAGGCTAATCATATTTGATATTAGATATTCATAATCCTCCTTACTAAAAGTAGAATTGGCATGACAACTTAAAATGGGGCCTTTTTCTCTACATTTAACCCAAGTTTTTTTATTATCACTATATCTCTGGAAAATTGTAACGAAACAATATTTAGACCCATCTGATAGAGGCGAATCTTTTCTCCACTCAGGACATACATATTTAATACATATATAAGGTCTTCTAAAATTATCCATACCTATCATAATTGGTGATTTCATATCATTAATACGTATATTATCAATATATCCTGTAAATCCTTCATAATAAATTTTCCATGGTAAAATCGGAAAAAGATTAATTAATAATTTTGGAAAAGGTGTATTTTTAAAACTAGATCTTATTCTATATTCCTTCCAAAGTTGTAAATATTTTTTGACTAAGTTGATTTTAATTCTAATTTGATATCTAATTTTTTGATCAACTCTTGAATATTTATTTATTGATAAAAAACTAATATTTTCTCTAATACCTAAAAATTCTGAAATTATTCCAGATAAATCGGAAATTTGTAAAATAGCTTCTATACTAGTAGATTTTTCCAATTTAATAATTCTAAATGTAGATTTTTTAATAAAATTAATTAAATAATTCATAAAATTTACATTTATATGTTTCTATTTTTTTATATTCGGGTTATATTCGGGTTATAATTTAATTAAATAATCAAATAACAATTACTTAAACAAGATAATCAATACTATTATTAATATGTTCTCAAATCCAGGAAATTCAAATGATACAAAATTGTATGAACTCTTATCACTTAGTAAAAATGCCAGTGAAGCAGATATAAAAAAAGCCTACAGAAAAGCTGCAATGAAATGGCATCCAGATAGATGGTCTAATAAAGGAGAAAATGATAAAAAACAAGCAGAAAATAAATTTAAAGAAATTGGAGAAGCTTATTCAATACTAAGTGATTCAAAAAAAAGGAGTTTATATGATAAATATGGTATGGATGCGATAAAAGGAAACGGAGGGGGAGGAAACCCTTTTGATGTTTTTGAACAAATGTTTGGAGGTTCTGGTGGATCTCCTTTTGGTGGAGGAGGATCTCCTTTTGGTGGAATGGGACCATTCGCAAGTATGTTTGGTGGTGGTAACAGACAGAATACTCGTAGAGAAAAAGGACCTGATAAGAAAATTCAAATAAATATAAGCATGAAAGAAGCATTAATGGGAACAAATAAAGAGATCGTTATTGAAAGAAAATCTAAATGTTCAAAATGTGATGGTTCGGGTGCAAAAGATTCAAAATATATAGAAATTTGTTCGAAATGTGGTGGAAAAGGTATGGTAATGCAAGTTAGACAGATTGGTCCTGGAATGATACAACAACAATCTACCGTTTGTCCAAAATGTCAAGGTAAATGTAAAAGTGTAGTCAGAGGAAAAGAATGTCAAAATTGTAATGGAAAAGGAGTCGTTAATGAACGAAAAAAAATATCAATACATATTCCAAAAGGTTCAAAACGTGGTGATCATATTAAATTAGATAATATGTCCGATCATACTTCCAACGCAAATTATCCTGGAGACTTATATGTTATTATTAACGAATTAGAAAATGAAGATTTTAAAAGACAAGGGAATAATCTATTATATACTAAATCAATTTTGTTGTCAGAAGCATTAACTGGATTAGAATTTATACTACTACATCCTTCGGGAGAATCAATTATTGTTAGACATCATGACATCATTAAACCCAGTGATATTAAAATATTAAGTGGAATGGGGTATCCTTCTAAAAATAGTATAATTAAAGGGGATTTAATTATTAAATTTGATATTAAATTTCCTAATGAAATAGATGAAAAAAGAAGAGACATATTAAAAAAAATATTACCTAGACAAACTAACATTCCATTTGATTCATCACTAAGAGAATGCTATTTAGAACCTTATGATAGTAATAAAAATACTTCTTACGACAGCGACAATGAAGAAACTCATCAAGAAGGAGCAGTAAATTGCCCAACGCAATAAATTGTCAATATAAAAAATTATGCTTTATATGTTAAATGTTTTTAATATCATATCATTTAAAATATAAAAATTTGATAAAATTACTTTGAAATTAATTAATAATTATTATTTATTAATAAACAAAATGTCTGAATTGAATGTTGCTGAAATATCTAAAAATATACATATACTTTTTTCAAGTCAATTGAAAAAAGTATTAACTGAAATATCTAATGAATATTCGTTAGATAAAAATAAACTACTGACTAAATATTTAGGTTCAGTATCTCTTAATAATGTGTCTATTAAGAAAAAAAAGAAGAAGAATAAATTAGAACCTGATTGTTTATGTATGGCAAGAAAACAGGATGGAAATCAATGTACAAGAAGAAGAAAGGGACCAGATGAATACTGTGGTAAACATATTAAAAATAGGAGATTTGGTAGAATAGATGAACATAGTAATAATATAGACAAATTAGCTGAAAATGACAACTATATCATGACTTGGGTAGAAATATTTGAAGGAAATGAGTATCTTGTAGATTCAAATAATGTAGTTTATAGTAGAGATATAACATCTCCTAAAATTGTAGGAAAAAAAATAGGAGATGGGATTCTTGAAAAATTAATTCTTTAATTGCTTTGAATAATTATGCCTTTATCTATTAGTTTTTGATACATTTGTCCTCCTTTTTTAATATATACTCCTATTTCTGGATGAACTATCTTTCCCTCTATTTCAGTAAGATCTGTCCAATCAAGATCTTTAAATACATCTATAGATTTATACAATATTCCACGTAATTCAAAAGTACTTTCTTCTTCCAATATTGGAGATTGGCTACTTATTTCATTAATATCGTATAAGAACTCATCGATAATATCACTATCTAAATCGCCACTATCATTATTATTAGATGTTTTTTCATTATATACACATTTTAATTGCTTATCTCTTATTTGCCTTGCTTCTTCTTTACAATCGATATTTTTTTCTTCACTAAGTTGTCCTTCAACTGCTTTATTGCGTATTTCATCGCTTGGATAGCAAGGTATTTCTCTAACAGAACCAGATTCTTTTATTAGATGTCTAATAGAACAGTTTTCTTCTTCCTGTGGACTATCTCCCGATTGTGGACTATCTCCCGATTGTGGACTATCTCCCGATTGTGGACTATCTTGAATTATTGGACTATCTCCTGATTTAGAACTATCGCTCGATTTTGAACTATCACTCGTTAGTTGACTATCTCCCGATTGTGGACTATCTCCTGATTTTGAACTATCACTCGTTAGTTGAATATCTTCAATTAGTGGACTATCTCCCGATTGTGGACTATCTTCTGATTGTGAACTATCTTCTGATTTTGAACTATTACTCTTTAGTTGGCTATCGTCTGATATTGGACTATCGACAAGTTGTGGACTATCGCTAGATTTTGAACTATCACGTTCTGTTGAATCGATATCAGATTTTTCCAAATCTATTAAGTTATATTTTTTTAAAAAGCTAATATATTCTTCTACACATTCCGCAGGATAATATCGTTCTTCTAATGAATGTGATTTCATTTTTTCAACAATTTTAATAAAATCACTTTTTCTATTTATATTAGAATCATCTTTCGAATAATTTAAAACTTTATAGAATACTGATCCCAGTGAAAAAATATCTAATTTGTCTAAAGATAGTTGTTTATAATCTTCTCCTAGTTTATGAGATTTATCATTTAAAACTTTTAGAATTTCTTCTAAAATAATATTGTTAATATTCGAATAATCTTTAGATAAAATACCTGCTTCTTTTCCCCATCGATTATCCCATCTATCTTTTATAGATTGCTTTATACTTTTTATTAAGTTTTTCTTAACCCAATCTAACCCATGTTGTTTTAGTAATTTACGGTAATCATTAATCTGTGAAGATATATTCCAATCAATAGGAAAAGGAAAATATTCATATTCTTTAATGAACTTATTACTTTCACTAAAAGCTTCTGATTTAAATACCTGAAGGCCAAAATCTATCAGATAAAATTTATTTTCTTCCTCATTATATAATACATTATCACATTTAATGTCTTGATGAATGATATTGTTTTTATTTAAGATATCTACTCCCTTAATTAATTCCAATAAAGGTAAATATAATGATTCTAAATCAATGTTTTTTAAATTTTGGCGTGATATAGGAGGACCTCCAAATTTTTTAAATAATAATAGATATTTTTTTCTTCCTTTATGAACAATATATTTAAAATCAATATTTTCTTCTAGGTCATTGTGGTTAATGCGAATATTAGCGGTTGAATCACTATTAATTTTTTCAATAGTTCCATTTAAATAAATTCTTTCTTCATTATCAAACATGTATATTTTATCACCTTTTTTGAAAGAATCAGTCAACATATTTTTATCATGTTTCCACATACCACTACTTTTATTAAAATCATTACTAGATAATATTTTATTAGGACAATCTTTTAATGAATTATCAGCACCTTCTTTTGAATCTATAGTTCCAGGTATACAATGTGATAGAGTGTATATACTAAATTTTTGATTTGGATCTAATTTTCTTATTTCTTCTTCTTTTATTAATTCATCTAAAGCATCGTGCTTTGTCATTAATTTACTCACTAAATCTTTTCTATTATCTTCTCCATAACACTTCAATGAAGGATAATAAGCACATCCATAAGTTCCTTTTGCTATAAATTTTCCACCTGTCATATAATATTCTTCATCGGGACTACATAATTTCGTATCTCCTAATCCTTCTATAATATTATAATCATGGCTTATATTTGACCCTAATGTTGATAATTTTAAATTATTGTCCATATATATATAAATATAAAATAAAGATAAATAAACACACAAATAGATAGAATAAAATAATTAATTTATGAATTATTATTTTTTTAAAAACGATATCGTGCTAAATAAATAATTCATAATATAGATAATTAGATAAATTATTATTAGGCTGAAATATTATTCATCAAATCAGTAATTGTTCCCTTAATATCATATTCATAAGGTTTAAATTTATCAAGATGTAATTCGGGATCAGTATTTTTCGTTTCCTTTGAAATAATTGGAATATCAATTTTCTTCATATTATTAAGTAAATTATTGATAAGTGGTTTTTTTTTAGAAACCCTATTTATTTCTATATTTTTTATATCTGAATGTAAATCAATAAAATGAAATATAAAATACAAAGTATCAAATAATCCTATAAAATATATATATTTTTTGAAATAAAAATTCAAAATAATATAACCAATAAAAGAACTAATAAACATTTTATTTAAATTTTTTCTATTAATATTTTCTAAATAATAAAAATATAATATATTCAGTAACATTACTATATAATTATAATTATATTTGTCTTTATTTTTTTAAAATATCTTTTTATATTATTATGATATATCAAGATTTTAGAAATTTAAAATTATCAACGACTCCTCAAAATATTAAAGTAAATGTAGAATATTTGGATTTAAGTTCTAATTATTTATCAAAACTTCCCGATGATTTTGATAAATATCAACAATTAAAAATTTTATTTCTATCAAATAATAATTTCCAATCAATTCCTAAAATTTTATCAAAAATGACTAGCTTATATATGGTTAGTTTCCGAAATAATAAGATATCAGAAGTAAATTTTTTACCAGAAAAATTAGAATGGTTGATTTTGACAAATAATTCTATTAATAAAATATATAGTATTGGTAAATTAGTTAATCTTAAAAAATTAATGTTATCTGGTAATATGTTAAATACTTTACCTAAAGATATAGTAAATTGTCAAAAAATTGAATTACTTAGATTGTCTAATAATCAATTTAGTAAAATTCCAGAATGTATATTTGAATTAAATAATTTGGCATGGATTTCAATGGCTAATAATCCGTGTTTTCCTTTACCTAATTTAAATAAAAATAAGGATTATATAGATGTTAAATTTATTGAAAATATTTGCCAAATAGGAGAAGGAACGGCTGGTAAAGTTTATAAATCAATATTTAATAATAATAAAGTAGCTGTTAAACATTATAAAAGCAAAATGACAAGTGATGGTTTATCTACAAACGAAATGTATATACTATCTTCAATTAAAAAACATAAAAATTTAATTGAAATAATTGGATACGTATATAATACTACTAAAGAAGATATAAATGGAATAATTATGCCATTATTTGATAATTATAATTCTGTTGGATTACCACCAAGTTTCGAAACTATAACAAGAGATGTATATAATAAAGAAATTATTGAACCTGGTTATATAATAGATCAAATTGAAAAAGCTACAAATCATTTACATAAAAATAATATTATTCATGGTGATTTATATTCACATAATATAATTTATAATATTGAAAAACAGCACGCTGTTTTAACTGATTTAGGGGCGTCTTTTAAAGTTATTGACAAAAAATTATTGGATAAATTTATTACAATTGAACAAAGAGCATTAACTATATTTAAAAATGAATTATTGGATAAATTTCAATAATCCCATTGTTCCGAAATATCCAAAAGAACCTATCAAAAACATTTTAAATAGTGTAGTCATGCGATTTTCTAAATATATAAAGTCTGTGTATAATGGATCATTTGTTATATAATACCATGGCATCCAAATACCAAAAAGCCAAAAAGCTGAATAATAAACAGGGTATTTAAAATTAACAATAGAAAAATCATTTTTATAAGTATATAAATCTGGTAAAATAGATAAAAGAATTGGCGCATGGTTAGCTGTTTCAATAATTAAGTCATATAATCTATAACTAGTTACTCTCATTTTTGGATACACAACTATCCAAAATCCAGCTGTAGTAATAAATAAACAAGTATACATTGATAAATAATATTCCTTACTATGTATATTTTTTGATAAATACCAAAATAATGCTAAAAAATTACTATAATTAGTATATGTGAAAAGTGATCTTATTGGTAACCAATCTCCTAATTGATCATAAGTATTCATTGGTTTTTTATTTAATTCTTTCCGCTGCTTCCAATTAAAATATAATGAAATTAATCTGAAGGATATAATAAAATTTATCATTTTATATCTCCTATAATCGAAATTTAGTATATTATTAGATAGATTATTAGATAGATTATTATTAGATAGGTTATTAGATAGATTATTAGATAGATTATTAGATAGATTATAACTATATAAATTATTATTCTTTAGTATCTCTAATAACATATTTTGTTTATTATTTTAATATAGATTGTGATAAAATTTATATTAAAATAACATACTATAAAATAAAATTATATGATTATTTAGAAAATGTTATGATTATTTAGAAAATGTTTTGATTATTTTAAGAAAATGCTTTTATTATTTTAAGAAAATGGTTTATATCTTTATTTGAAGATATTGATATAGAATTTTTTATACCTTTATTTGGCTTAATATCATATGTGGCACTTTTTTTAGTAATTTTTATTTCACCAAACGATTCTCCCATTTTATTTAGTAAATACTTACTACCGTATACAACTTCTTTGATTTCTATTTTATTATCCGATAAGATAGGTAATGTTTGTGAAACTAAATGCAATATTTTACTATTAGATGAAGACATTTTTTGAATTAATTGGTTCAATTCTGCTGGGCGAATTACTTGATAATCATTGACTAAATCGGCCAATGAGTTTGAAATATTTAATTTAATTTTATCAACTATTCTCTTTGTTTGAACTTCTGTATCCCATAAACTATTCATTACCTGACAGACTTGTTTTTCAATTTCATTTCTGGCCTTAATCATTTCACTTTTAGTTCGTTGTATAAATTGTAACATTTTATCTAGATCACCTATTGAATCATAAATCATTTTGCATTTTTCTTCTATTACTTTTTCCGATAAATTTATTGTAGAATTATTTTGACATATCGTATTCAGTTGTTTAAGAAATAGGACAGCATAAGTTATCTGAGCATAATTACCAAATTCAGCATTAGGTATAAATATAATATGTTTGTTATTTCTTCTACAATATTCCAAACGATAATGTCCAATTATTCCAGTCTGGAAAGCTATAAAAATTCCAAAATTTAATCCAGTAGTATCTAAATCATTATAAAACTTTTCAACTTGAGCACTATTTACTACTTTAGTGTAAAATTTACTTTCAATAAGTATAGTTGGATTTTTAGGAGAATGTAAATGAATATCTGCTTCGTGGGCTGTTTGTGATTTAATTACAGAAGTATCATCTGGAAATTGATGTTCTAATACATTATTAATATATCTCTCCGCCATATCTCCCTTTGTTATAGATGTTTTTGATGCACCTGTCAATTTATTAATACCATTCATAATAGTGGTATTATATTCCTTTAAAGTAGAACATTCATTTTTAACAGACTCTGTTACTTGTGACCTAATCATACTCATTTGATTCTCTAATTTTTGTGTTTTCTCATTAAAAATTTTTACTTCATTCGTTACATTTTGGCAAATATTTTGACAATCCGATTTAATTTCATTTATTTCATGTGTAATTGGTTGAAATATATTTGATTCAGGATTTAAAGATATATGGGCCATATTATGGACTTTATAACCTATACTTAATATTTTATTTAAATAATCTCTATTTTCTATTAGGTCCATATTATTAAGCCATGGATTTATATTGTGATCAAGAATAAGACTCATTATATCAATAATATTTTTAATTTTATAAGTGAATATCTTTAAATGATTAAAGAAATCAGATTTATTAAATCAGATAATTTAATCAGAATTATTTAATCTGTTTCGGTCTTTTTATTTCGCCTATTGTACCTGTACCATAGCATTTATCACATTCTGACCATGACGACTGTGTATAACCCAATTCATTACATTTATAGCATTTATTACCTCTACAATTACTACAGGTAATAAATTTAGTTTTCATCAAACCTATTCCATTACATTTTTTACACTGTTTGTTGTTTCGAAATATTTTATTCGAAATATCTATTTTTTCTTCAGAATAACTTGACATATTTGTTCCCATATTATTATAATATTGAGATTATTAATATATTTTTATAACTTATTAATTATATTAATAAATTTAATATTGAAATAATCTAAATATTGAAATAATCTAAATATTGAAATATTTTTATCTATTTATTATATATAATATACGAATGGAAAACATAAATTTTACTAAGTTTGTTAATGAATTTTCAATGAAAACTGTAGCTCAGCTTATTGCTGGACTGGCTACTGTTGCTATAGCTTCTATGGATCTTGGTGTAGATTATAATGAAGATGAAAAAAAAATATATACAAGTTTTATTTTCCAAATGTTAGCTGTATTATCAGTAGGTTATTTGATGGCAGAAGATACTAATCAAGCAGTTGTCTTATTACTTGTATGGGGAGCTATTAAATATTTTTCTAGATTATCTAAATTAAAAAAAAGTAAGTAAATAAATTTTTATGATAAACCTTTTTTCAAACTTTTTACCAAACCTCTCATTTTTCTCTTAATGAATATTTTAGTCTCTCGATTGACATTAAAATTTTCTATTTCAGTAATATTAACCCATTTGGCTTGAGCTATTTCATTTTTATCTATAGGATTAAGTTTAATATTATTTTTATCTATAATTAATGGGAAGTAATATGAATTATTAATTCTTATTTTAAACATGTCATCTTTAATTTCTTCATGAATACCTGTTTCTTCGTATAATTCTCTTTTAGCACATGTAGCATAAGTTTCCCTTCCTTCTCTGTGACCCTTAGGTAATCCCCACTTATCTTCACCTTTCATTAAACTATAATTATTTTGGACAAGAATAATTTGTGTCAATTCTGGATTAAATACTAATGCTCCACATTTTATTTTATTTTTAGTTGAATTTGTTTCTCTTTTATTATTCCATCTAAAAGAGTCTTTCCTAAAGTCATGTTTTTTTGTTTTTTGACTATGTATTTGCCATTTATTATGATTCCATAATTGATTAACTAGAAAGCTATTTGGTTGTATGTATAGCATTTATAATATAAAATAATTTAAAAAAATATAATATTAAATCAAATTTATTTTTTTTCTAAATGTCTTTTATTTTATACACCACCACACAAATTTAAATTTATGATAACATCCATGATTTGATTTTGAACCTTCGCAATCTGGACAAAAATTACAATTACTATCTTTATTATGTTCTCTACAATGTTTTCTTAATAGGTGTCTTTTGTCCATATAACCATGATTTTTAGGTATACCACATTTATGACATTGATAATTCCCCATTAAAATACAAAAAGAATTTAATAAAAAATTTTTTACGGAATCTATATAATTATTTCATCTACGTTATTTTTAAAATTATACTGGTCATTATTATTTATTAGAATAACTGTATCAATTATTTCAGATAATTTATCACTAACTATATTGTTAATTGTTCTATTTTCTAAATTTTTACTATGGTATTTTAACCCATCATTATATATTTCTAAAAGAGTATTCCTATGTTCACAAGCATCTGCTAAAAATAAATCAAGGGCTTTGCTGAAAATTTTAGGATCATTATCAAAATAGTTATTTATTTTTTCTTTCAATGAAAAAAGAACACTATTATATTTTATAACTAAATTTATATGCTCTCTTTGATGTAATTCTATTTTAGAATGAAATGATAGTAATTTTTCACTTAAATTACCATTAATATTTTTATCAAATAGTTTGACTTCTTCTAAAAACTGGTCTAATTCTAAAGTGGATTTAGATCGAGTATTAAGTAAATGTTGATAATATTTAGCTCTATCTGGTTTATACATACTTAATCTTTTAGGTAGTGTAATATTTGTAACACTCCATCTTCTAGTTTTCTCAATATATTTCCCACAAAAACATTTCCTAATACAAAATTTACAAGAATTTCGGATAGTATTATTTTTATTATACATACACTTTTTACATATTCCTTTTAAAGATTTAGATGTTTTTTTACTACCAGTAATAAATATATGGTAAATAAATGTAATTACAATTAAAACATTAATTATAAAAACTATAAACATTAGTATTGTTTCTAAAAGACCTAATGGATAATCATCTTGCTTTGTTCCAAAAATTATTCCCGAATTTAAAGTAACTACTAACGTTGTTAAAGAAAATATTTCCAATCTATTACATAATTGTCCAAATTCAGTGATAGTATCATATGGTCGAAAATAAATATGAGCAATTAATGATAATTGAACCATCCAACTTGCTAATACCATTTGATATCTAGAAGTATCTTTTGAAAATAGAAACACACTCATAAAAATTATTGATATTTTTCTAAACATAATGATTAGTTCCCAATAATATCTATCTGGCTTATATTCAATATACAAAAATTTTAAAGATTCAACAACATCACTGGAATATAATCTATTTCTAAATTTATATAAAAAGTAAAAAGCACCAAAGGGTATACCAAAACCATATATACCAAGAAATATGTAACTAATAAAGGCATAAAATAAATGTTCCCTTGTATAACACTCTATCTTAAAATCTTTGCTTAAATAATATCTTTGATCTATTTTAGTACAGTTAATAATTTGAAAAAGATTTTTGATAATTGTTGGATACATTAGAAATAAACCTACAACAAGAGATATACGGATCCATTTATATAGGAACTTTTTACCAACAGGATTATTAATATTGTATTTGTCAATTTTATTAATTGCTATTGTTTTTCTTTTAGAATTTCGTATAGGTGAAATAATTAAAGTTACTAATGACAAAATAACTAAACATGAAAATGTATAAATAAGCGGCATTGATAGATAAACTATAAACCTTTCATAGTATGTCCATTCTATTGCACAATCACTTGAATAAAACTGTATAGAAGGACTGGAAGCAGTTTCCGCTACTTCAAATAGGTTGTAAACTAAGGGAGGCCATTTAATATCAAAATTTTTAGCTAATGAAAAGACTTGTAGATAATTAGTCAAAACCTTTAATACTCCACTAAATTCATCTTTTTTATTGTCTGCTGGATTGGCTGTTCGAATAAGCATAGTTATTATAATTGAAAGAACCAGGACAAAACCTATTGATATGAAATAATTTAGTCCTTTATCTTTTTCTGGACACTTTACACAAATCCCTCCACTAATTTTTGCCCAACCTTGAACACATGAATCACATACTGGTCCATAGTGTCCTTCTTTACAATTTAAATGGGAAACATTATCATATCCTCCTATACAATAAGCTTTTTTTCTACACGGTATAATATTTAGAGATTTACTATTAGATCTCCAATAACCCGGTTGTAATTGAATTGTTTCAATTTTTGTATTTATTGGACATAATGTATTCATTGGACAGGTTATACAATCCCTACTTGTATTTGTAATAACTTCGTAACTTCCTTCTAAACAATACCAATTATTTTTTTCCAATGTTTGCTCTGAGTTAGGGGGACAATTTTTGCAATTTATAGTTCCTTCTTTATCTGTAAATTTTCCAGGGGCGCAATTTAAACATTCCCAACTATTTATATTACTAGAATACTTTCCTTGAGGACATTTAGTTGAATACCCGGATCCAATAAGAGAAAATTCTCCTAAGGGTGTATTTAAACAATCATTTAATGATTCTCCACCACCAAATGGTAAATATTTTCCCTTAGGACATTCTGTACAATCATTAATAGTTGTGGAACCAAGTATTTCACTAAATTGACCACTTGGACATAATAAACATTTTTCAGATGAATTAGAAGATGCTTCATTGTTATATTTTCCTAGAGGACAATCTATACACACATCTATACTATTCCCAGCATATGTAGAACTATATTTCCCCATAGAACAAGATTTACAAGATATATGATCTTCAGTAAGATCCCCAAAACTGTATTTTCCCTGAATACACGCAATACATTTTACATAACCTATTTTAGAAATATAACCGTTTGCACAAATAGAACATTCACTATTACCATAATTTTCCGCAAATTTACCCTTGGGACAATATTCACATTTTTTTTTATCTTTAGTAAATTTTCCAGATTCGCATAGGAGACATTGGCTAGAATTTTTTCTAGATATTGATCCTTCTACACAATCAAAACATTTATTAGTAATTCCCGACTGAGTATATTTTCCAGACTGACAAGGTATACAGTTTATTTGATTTGTTGTTATGAATCCAGGACTACATGATATACATTTTGTTGAATTTATAGCTATTTTACCTTCCGAACAGTCAAAACATTTATTATTACCATTGACACCATCTGAAAATTTTCCTGCTGAACACGATTTACAGTCAATTAAATTATTAGTAAAAAATCCCGGATTACAATTTATACAATTTTCAGAAGATATGTCTGATATTTTTCCCTCCACACAATCAAAACATTTATTAGAAATACCAGTTTGTGTATGCTTACCCGCTTGACATGGTAAACAATCTATCTGATTAGTCGTAATAAATCCTGGAGAACATTCTATACATTTTGTCTTATTAATAGAAATTTTACCTTCTGAACAATCAAAACATTTATTCGACACATCATTTTGCGTATGTTTACCAACTGGACATGATAAACAGTCTATTTGATTTGTTGTTATGAATCCAGGTATACATTGATAACACATACTCCCGTTAATTGATATTTTACCTCCTGGGCAATCTAAACATCTATTGCTACCTTTATTTTCAGCATATTTTCCACTTGGACAATCGTTACATTCTATTGAATTAGTGGTATATTTACCTACTTGACATAACTTACATTCAGTTTTTCCATAACCTGATATACTCCCTGATATACAATCATCACATTGTGTCATTGATTCACTTCTAAATTTACCGCGTTCGCATTTAACACAAGATGTATTACTACCCGCTCCTACATTGTTATTATTTCTTCCGGGTAAACAATTTTGACAATCATGATTTCCTGTTGATCCACTTTTAGAATTGAATTTACCTATTGGACAATTAATACAATATTCTAAATTATCACCACCTATTATACCACCATATTTGCCATTACTACAGGGAAGACATTCATTAATACCTCCTTTATAATTGCCTCCCTGACATCGTGAACATATATTCGATCCCTTTGAACTAATTTGTCCCTTAGGACAAGGTAAACAATTAGAGGCTAATTTACTTCCAAAATTTGTTAAATAAGTGTCTTCGGGACATTCTTGGCAACTATTTGAACCTTCTCGGTTATTATATAATCCAGGAGAACAATCAACGCATTCATTCATACCCATAAAGGGGGCGTATTTTCCAGTTACACATGGAAGACAATTTTGAGAGGCATTAAAGTTAGTTGTTTTACCTATAGGACAAGAATAACATTCATCGAAATTATTAGTATTTGAAAATTTACCAACACTACATTCCGAACAAGATCCATTAATTGTCCCTCTACCTGGAATACATCCCAGATTTTGAACTAATAATATATATGGAACTTGTGGACCATTGATTGTAGTAGAATAAATTGAAACTCCTAGTTCTTCAAAATTAATACTATTATTTAAATATTCTATTTTAAAATTATTTTCTGGTTGATACACATTACTATATAACCCTGGTTTATCCCAAAGATAATAAAAATCAGATATATGGTTCTGAGCAACATAAAATGGAACAGTTAAATCGTATTTATCTTCTTCCTCACCATATATTAAATTTTTTGATTGAATCTTATTAATACTATTAATAGGATTTCTTTCCGAGCAAGCATATATATAACCTGTTCTCGAATCTAAATTAAAATTTTTAACAGTTCCCTCAACAGGAAATTCCATAGAATCTCGTCCACATGAATTTTCTAATATAATTTTTTTTAAATTCTCATCATAATGATATAAAAAAGTTGGTTTTTTTTCACCTGTTAATAAATATATATTATTAGTATACGCATCAATATCAATTTTAGATACTCCAGTAATTCCTTCCAAAGTATGAATTTTAGTGTAACTATTATTTGAATAAAAAGGCTTATCTAAATCTATTGTTACCAAATATGATCTCTCTCCCCAAGATATAGTATCGTGTAAAAAATAAACCTTTCTCCGGTTAATATTAATAGCACTCCTATAAAAATACCCCGTATCCATATAATATCCCGAAGCCATACCTTCCATTCCCTGCATATTATCTTCATATTCAAACCATATTTTTTCCTTAATATAATTATTTAAAGTCATATTATTATTCCCAATATCTATTCTAAAAATAGCTGTACTGTAATAATTAAACGACAAATATACGTATTTACCAGGATCAACCATTGAAGTAGAAGGATAATATAAGTAATCGTCATTATTATTAAATAATGGATGAGATAAATCTCTGAAAATTATTCTATCTCTAAATGTAAAATTATTTAGATTTATTCTTACAATAGATGATTTCGTATTATAATTATCAGCACACTTAAATTCATTAGATCCTATATAATATAACACATTTTTATCATGATCTATCCCACAAGATGTAATTCTATCACTACCTTTTGAACCAACACCTTGTTTATCTAATATATCATCATGGTAATCATTTCCACTTATTATCATACGATCGTTTATCATTGGATTAGGTTCAGTCATAAATTGAATATATCCTGAACTACTATATCTTATTTTGCAGCATTTTTGTGAACATCCTGGATAATTTGAGTTAATTCCATTTGTCCAAATATTTCCTAACTGTTCGCAACTTTCTTGCATTTCGGTATAATTATAACACCATTGAGCGCCATTTCCGCAGTTATACTTACAATAATTACTATTAGTATTACAATAATCTCCTCCTTCTGCTAAACCATTACAACTATTCCATGAACAATATCCTGGAGTTGATAATCCAGAATTTTTATATTTAGATACTCCTGTATATATTTCTGTACATAAATTTTCTGCTCCATCCGTATTATCAATAGTTTTAATTAAATCATTGGTATGTGTAAATATTCCATCACAATCTTTACCAAGTCGTAATTTATGACCTGGTTTAATTAATATAGATCTTACTTGATTTCGAATAGTTTTTCCACTGGGATATTTTAAATTACATAACTCTAAATTACTATTTATTGTATAAAAGTTAGAAACATCGGTTTCATTACAGTTATCGGAATTTTTAAATAATTTTGCGACCCACTGTTCTGGTCTATTGGTTACATTGATTTTAAACACTTCAACTATTCTTTTCGGTCTATTACAGCCATAATGTCTATAATGTAAATTACTTGTGAACAAATATGCCATATTATTTACCTTATCTGCTACGGAACAACTTATTCCTGAATAATATGGCCAAATTTTTTTACGAGTTAAAAGCTTGCTTTCTCGAATAGGTATATAGGTATAATTTAAATCTCTTATAGATAACTCTTTAGCATTTATATATAGGTTTTCTATATAATCAGTAAAATAGATTATACCTAATAGATATAATATTAATTTTTTCATAAAGTATTTAAAGTTTTATATACTATATTTTTTAAATACTTTCATCTAATTTATAATGTTTATATGTAAAGGAAAATGTAATTCATTAGGTTTAATTACACTTATAAATTGTATTTTAAGTATGGTTTTTTTATTTTATTTTATTATTTGTTCTTACAATAGTAAAAATTGTAATGTATTATTTATTTTTTTACTAATTTTTATTAGTCTAACTATTATTTATTTATATTTTTGGTCAATAGAGTCTATAAAAAAAACAAGGGTTCATCCTATAAATAATAGAAATAATTTAGATAAAGATAAGGATACGGATAAGGATACGGATACGGATAAGGATAAGGATAGTGATAAAGATAAGCATAGTCATAAAGATAGTGTTAAAGATAAATATATATATAGGGAAATGATAACTATAAATATTGGAGAGGAAAGGACTAAAGTGAAAGAACTTAATAACGGAAATTCTAAAATTAATCGTAAATCAAACAAATTTAAAAAGTTAAAAAAATATGACAATTCATACCTTTATAAAGATAATCACCTTGAATTTGACGAAATAGTTATTTTATAGGAAAATTATTATAATTTAAAAGATTGTATTTTTTTAATAATTCCGACTTATAACAATTTGTTCTAAAATTAGATATTCGCTGTCTAGCTATATTATGCTTTATTTCCGTATTTGTTTTCGTTGGTGTTGCTGTTTTTGTTTCAGTTTGCGTTGCTGTTTTTGTTTCAATTTGTGTTACTGTTTTTGTGACTTTGTTTTTTCTAAATATACTTAGTGTAATATTCCTCACAGTTTCGCCAAAATCATCCTTTATTCTTTCTATATTGTTAAAAATAGACTGAATATGTTTTTTATTTATATTAGTAGGTCTTTTTTTAACATTTTTTTTCTTTTTCTTTTTTTTACCTTTATTATTATTTTTATTATTTTTCTACGCTTTTGTTTTTTATTATTTCTTCCCATTTATAATGTTCTTGATTAATAAATTAATTTATTACTCTTTATCATTTCAAATTTAAATTAATATAATTTATAACTATATAAATATTAATTAAAATAAATTAATTACTAATAAATTCATATGTTTTCTAAATTAAATTCTGATAATAATATACGTAAAAATATTATAGAAATGATGTTGGAAGAAAATTACATAGACTATTCAAATAAATCTAATACTACTAATAAAATGAAAGGGAAACTAACTAATTATTGTGATAATAACTACATAGGAAATAAAGCAAACAGTTCTTATTTTAAAAATAAATTAGTAAACGATGATAAAGATAATATATTTAATGACTTCCCACAATATGATAGTATATTATTTATACTTACAAAAACTAGTCAAATTATTAAACAAAAAAAAATTGAATCCAAAAATGAAATTTATTTTAATTTAGGAAGATTACATGAATTATTACCTGAATTATATACCCCTAAAATAAATCTAAATAAAAGTTTTTTAGATAATAACAACTGGGATGAAGCGTATCTTCTAATTCAAGAAATAATTAAAGAAATTACTAACTATACTTAAGGTTTAAGTATATAAGATCTATTGTTTAAAGATAAACATATTTAGATTATTAATGTCTAAAAATCTAAATATTAATTCTATTAAAATAATTGTTAATGCTTCTCGCAAAGCCAAAAGAATTAGAGCAAGTATAATTATTCAAAAATATTTGAGAAGATTTTTAAATAACAAATTAGAGAAATTTAGATTAAAAGCAAAGGTACATCAAATTATGGAGTCCCCTGATACTATACGTATTAGTCCTGGTAAATTTCCTATGCCACTATATCTTGTCCAAAGATCTTTATTTGAAAAGATATTAGGGAAAAAAAAATGGAAACATTACCGAAAACGTATCAATCATAATTGGTTTATTCCAACTTTAGGGATATTATGGATAATATCTACCATTGGATCTAGTCTTTTCTTATTAAATATTTTCAATAATAATTTATTAAATTTATTATTACTTTCATTATCCCTACCTTTTTATCTACATTATATTTTGGCTTTTCAAGATCAATTATTAATTTTACTATTAAGTAGTTTAACTTCAAAATTTTATCTCCTCATAGTTTTATTATCTTGTATAGGTCTAACCCATATGTTTAAGGATAATAGAGTATATAATATATGGATACATCTCTTTTTTGGATTATCAATTATTCCATTATCCGATGCCATACCTAGATATTTGTATAGATTAAGAACTGTTTTTCGTTTTATTTCACCAGTATTTATTATTTATTTATCAGGAATAATATTTGGAATAACATGGGGCACTATCGACGCGGATTGTTGGGAATTTTATCTTAATAAAACGGAAATATTTAGTATTAATAATGAATATAATAACGGGACCAATATTATTACAAGATACAATAAAGTTAATACCTTCTCATCTATATCATATACATTAGGTTTAATTCAAACCTTATTGCTACTATTAATTAAATTTTTTGTTTGGGGTATATTGAATCAACATAGAGCTCTGGTATTGAAAAGTCCTGTTTTAATAACAACAGTCAATCAATGGAAACCGCCTAAAAAATATAGGGGAAAAAATAAATTTTATGTTGAAAAAAGATTGTCTATTACTGATGATAAATGTAAAAAAAAAAATATAGTTCAAGTTCATTTAAAGCCTTCGTTTATATGTTGTCATATCTATTGAGTTTAATATTAAATTTATAGATATTTAAAAATAAGACTTGATACATTTCTATTAAATATATAAATGAAATTTGTAGCAGAATATTTATGGATAGGTCCAAAAGGGGAAATAAGAGGTAAATCAAGAACAGTTGATATTGATGATGAAACTACTAAAAATATGAAAAGAAATGGATTATTAAATTCCGAATTATATAGCGAATGGTCATATGATGGAAGTTCTACAGAACAAAGTGATGGTTTTGATTCAGAGATTATTGTTCAACCAGTTGCTGTTTTTAGAGATCCCTTTAGAAAAGGAGCTAATGTTCTTGTCCTATGTGATTCGTATAGACCAAATGGTGAACCTACTAATGAAAATACACGATTATGGGCTAAATCTGTTTTTGATAAAATAGGCGATCAAAAACCATGGTTTGGTATAGAACAGGAATTTTTTATAATGATGCCTGATAAGGATAATGTTACCAAAGAAAGTGTTAAACCATTAGGATGGACAGAAGATGCTAACCCACAGGGTCAATATTACTGTGCGGTTGGTCATAATAATTCTTTTGGGAGAAGTATTGCGGAACAAGCATACCATCTTGCACTAGAAGGGGATTAAACTGTTCCGGAATGAATGCCGAAGTTGCTCCTGGGCAATGGGAAATTCAAGTAGGACCATGTGAAGGTTTAGAAGCCGGCGATCATCTCAATATCTTGAGATATATTTTACAAAGAGTTGGTGAAACACATGGTGTCCAAATTAATTTAGAACCAAAACCCGTTAAGGGAGATTGGAATGGATCAGGTTGTCACGTTAATTTTAGCACACTTGATATGAGAGAATCAGATAATGGAAAGGAATTAATCTTAGAAGCTGTTCATAAATTAGGATCTAATCATAAGGAACACATGGAAGTATATGGTGAGGGAAATAGAGAGAGAATGACAGGTAAACACGAAACTGCTAGTTATGATAAATTTAATTATGGCGTTGCTAATAGGGGCGCGTCAATCAGAATACCTAGACTAGTTGAGGCAACTGGTAAAGGATATTTCGAAGATAGACGACCAGCATCTAATATGGATCCATATCTAGTAACTGCTAAAATTGCAGAAACCTGTTGTTTATAATTGTATTGTGTGATAAATTTGATTATATTTTAAATAATGTTATATAACACTGTTCTAATATTATTTAAAATGAATTTTGAAGAGAAAGAAGGGGAAGTTGAGCCACAAATTAGTGATGTTAATATTGAATATTACAAACCACTTATTCAGCCAAATAAATTAATACAAAAATTATCTCCTACTAAAGAAATTATTGAGTTTGTTAAACAAACCAGGGAACAGATTAAAGATATTTTATTAGGTAAAGACAATAGAAAATTATTTATAGTTGGTCCATGCTCAATACATAATATAGAAGAAGCGAAAATATATGGGAAATATTTGAAACAAATATCTGACCAAGTCAAAGATAAAATATTAATTGTAATGAGAGTTTATTTTGAAAAGCCCCGAACTACAGTAGGATGGAAAGGTCTTATTAATGATCCTGATTTAAATAATAGTTTTAATGTTAATAAGGGACTTGGATTAGCGAGAAAACTTTTATTATATCTCAATTCAATTGGAATTGGGTGTGCTTATGAGATTTTAGATACCATTACACCGCAATATATATCAGACTTAGTGTCATGGGGAGCAATTGGGGCGAGGACTACTGAAAGCCAAGTTCATCGCCAAATTGTCTCAGGTTTATCAATGCCGGTTGGTTTTAAAAATGGAACAGATGGTAATATAGATATTGCTATAAATGCTATTAAATCAGCCAAAGCTCCTCACTGTTTTATGGGCATTACACCCGAAGGAACACCTTCTATTTGTAAAACATTAGGAAATAATTCTTGTCATATTATTCTAAGAGGAAGTAATACTGGTCCTAATTATAATGAGAAAGAAGTAAATCAGGTTAGAAAATTAATTAATTTATCAGGTATTAAACCCAAAATAATGATTGATTGTTCTCATGGAAATTCTGGTAAAATACATCGTAATCAACCAATAGTTTTAAAAGAGGTGATTAGGCAAATTAATTCAGGGAGTTCAGACATAATGGGAGTTATGATTGAATCAAATATACATGAAGGTAAACAGTATTTATCTGGTGACTTAAAGTTTGGTGTTAGTATTACAGACTCTTGTATTTCTATTGAAAAAACAGAAGAAATTCTATTACAAGCATATAACAATCTTTGAATTATAACGTTATATAAAATTTATAATATACTTTTATATTTTTTATGCGTTAATTGTTATTATTTTTTTCTATTTTATATTATAATGCCTGGTGCTACGTTATTAATTAATTCTAACATATCTTCTAATAATCAAAATGATATTGAATCACAAATTAATAGTATGTTAACTCCTGATTCCGGAGGAAATGTATCTTTTAACTTAAACTCTTTAGGGGATATTTTTTCAGGTAGTTTAGGTAGTTTAGGTGGCTTAAATAGTTTAAGTAATACAAATAATACAACTTTATCTACTAACAATACTTCTTTTACCGATATTTTTCCAACTAAATTTGATAGTGATATTAAAAATATTAAAAATTGTTTCTATTTAGTATTATTTAGTTTAATTATCATGACAATATTGTATATATTTAAAAGTCGAAATATATTATATGAGGTATTAACTAAAGGTGTGTTTATAACTTCCTTTAAATATCCAGTTATGCCTATGTTTTCATTGCTATTTAATCTATCTCTTATTATTTATTTTATGTATAAATTATTTCATAAAAGTATAGATAAAGTTTCCACAAAATATAAAAATTCGATTGATCAAACATCAAAAACACAACAACTTTCCAAAAGTTCTTGGAAAGATCTAAGTGATATATGTGATACTAATTTAGATATTTTAGTTCAAGAAATGTATAATAATTTTGAAAATACTGAAATTAAAGAACATTTTCAAAATCCTATTGAGACAATATCAAAAGAAAAAAAAACAATAAAACGAAATATAATTAAAAAAATTGAAGAAAAAAATAAGATAAATTTAGATTTATGGAAAAAGATAAATCATGATTTAAAAGAGAGTTTTTCACAAGCTTATCGAACATTTAAAGATAAGGAAAAACAATTATTAGAAATTAAATCAAAAATGTCAGACATTAATGAATGGAGTTCTAAAACAGAGTCATTACTTGGTAAATACAATGATAAAAATGATGTGGAAAATATTGTAAAAAAATATATCAAAAATAAAATATCTGATTTAGATTATCCTAAAATTATTAAAGAATATCAGGATAGCTATAAAGATTTAAAAGCAATATTACACTATCTGAGTCATAATCACCAATTAGAAAATATCAGTAAATGTCCAGTATGTCTAACTAATATCAAAAACTCTTTTTATGTTTCATGTGGTCATTGTTTTTGTGAGAATTGTATAGAAGAACAACATCGAGTAAATAAAAAATATATGTGTCCAATATGTAGAGAAAAGTCTACAAAAATTGGTAAATTATTTAGCTAGTTATTTAGTATTGAAAAATATTACACCATCTGGTAAACAGTCGTAATTTGTATAGGATAAATATTTGTTTTGTTTAGACTTCGAATTCTTAGTTTCATCCAAATTAGTAAATTTTATTCCATCCCAATATAGATTCATTCCTAAATAAAACTCTTTCCTATGTAGTTCATTTGAACTATTTACAAAAATAATTCTAGATAATTTATAATTTCCTGGATCTATAGATTGTTCATCTGCTACAAATTCATTTAATTTTTGAAAAAGAACGGTATTATTCTCACAATAAGCATTATATTGTCTATCTATATATTCATAATCATTACTATCTTCCTCTAATGTTGGATATGTAGAACTACTTGTTGTTTTTTTACTAGATGAATCAATTAGTTCTGCACATAAGTAGTATTCCCAGTTTTTTGATTGAAGAGAAGACATGTTAAATGTTTAAAAAGATAAAAATACGGACTCATATTTCAAATTTATCTTCTATTAAATTTACGACTTAAGATTATTTGATGCTACTGATTATGAATTCAATAAACCTTTTAGCATACTTTTTTGGTGGTAAAGCGCTAATTTTCGTGGAACAATCTTTGCTAAAATATGATTTGTACTTGTTTTCGCCTCAACGTCAATGATAATGCTTCTTCAAATTTTGATCCATTAATATGAGTAAATTTTTCCATAGAAATATTATAAATTATTCATTTTAATCTACATTTTGTTTATTTTTTCTCATCAAATTTAACCGTATCATACACTATAAATATATATATTGCTAAATAAAAAAATAATTTAGTTAGAGAAAATATTTTTTTATTTTAAATCTAGTGAGAGAATAATTACATGCTAGATAGAACCTTCGACTTAATCAGATCGTAGTCACTCTGATCCAGAAGCCCTTGTTCTAGAGCCTTCTTAGCTTGTCTTAGTTTATCGAAGGGATCACTTTCAGTTGATGGATAGGAACGATCCGAAGTGGAAGCAGTTGAAGTATTGGAAGAAGTCGTAGACTCCTGGGCCACAGTCTCCGACTCCTTGTCTTCGGCTTCTTCGTCAGAGGAACTTGAAGCGAAGCCGCCGCCCTCTTCCCCAGATTCTCTTACTGGTGCCCGATACCCAGAGAATGAACCACCCTGATTCTCCAGAAACGTCCTTACCTCATCATAGCATTCATTTCCCACCGCTCTTTGGAACGTATCCCAAGGCGTAACCTTTGCCTTAATGGGGTCAGCTGGATCTAGATCCATATCTTCTAGGAATAGCTTAAGCTGCATCGTGCTCATACCACCTACCATCTCAACACCAGGAGTATCTGCCTTGGTGACAAAACTCTTAGTGGAGCGCATGTTCCAGTAAATCATACGCGGCAGAGTATAAGGCTGTCCACAAGTCGTCCTTCCTACTCTATCGTATGTATCTACCAGAATCTGGTGATGGTCTTGCCAAGCCTGTGTCTTTCCGGCATATCGGTTCACTTGGTAACTGGCACGATTGTGAGCGCCAACATACTGATAAGTCTGGGAACCATTACCTGCTCCTGCCTGGTTGAACTGCATATCACTTGCCGTAATGACCCATTCTACCATCTGATCAGTGGGAATGTTATTCTTGACCGCAATGTCTAGCATCAGATCGTGACAAGCGAGGAAATCAGTGTTCCCACCCCATCCGGATGTGAATGTAACCGCTACCTTCTCACAGAAAGTTAGTTCACCACCAGCCCTGGATGGGTCCCAAACTCCAAGAGGATGTGTAGTAGAACCGTATGATTGACCAAGATAATTACAATTCGCTCCTGAATACATATTTCCATTGGTAAACATATTGAAATCTTCTCGAGATCTAGGATAAACTAGTTCAACAAGCTGGGGCTTAGAGTCAAACGTCAGAAACTTATTTCTCCATGGACCCCTGGCAAGTGTGCTCACCAGAATAGCGAGAGAAACTGACCCAGCCATAGGTGGTCCTTCCATGGATCCCGACACATCTGCTTGAACCATGCCCTTGTCCAGACTGAGACCCTTCTCTTCCATAATTTCTCGAAAATGACGAACATGGTCATCGAACTGTGCGTTCAGAATGAGTTTGTCTCCCTCTGACAGAGAACTCCAATTCGTATACACATACTGTGCTAGATCGTGAATAAACATAGTCTTTCCATGAACACTGGTCTTACCAGTAGACGCATCTTTAAGAAAACTCATCAGATTATCTCGACACTTTAGACGTTTCTGATCACTACCTCTGAGTTCCGCTCCCTTCTTCTTCTCATAGAGGAATGCCTTCTTATTCTTGAACATACATTTTCCTGGAACAAAACGAAAATCGATAGTATCATAATTGCCCTGACACTGTAATTTCTCAGTAGTATGAAGAGCATCTTGGAGAGGAGCGTAAAACTGCCTCCACTTGCGCATCGCTTTACGAAAATCTTCCTTAAATAGTTCAGGATACTTTTCCTGGGCAAAACGCTTGGCAATCTTATACTTCTTATCGACACCGCGGTTTTCCTTAGCAAGCCACTTAGTTGCCAGAGAAAGCTCACACTTCTTAGTGTAAGACCCCCCACTACTCTCTGTTGCTCTCTTTTCGGCAACCCAAGTATCGTAAATAGTTCTATCTTCCGTAATCTGATCAACATACATCTTAATGATACGGCGCTTCATCGAATCCATTTCTTGTGGACGACACTGCTTCGCTGAAACATCTCCTGAACAGGCGCGGGCATAAAGCTTATTTAGATCCATCCAACCACCATGCTTAACAACATAAGGAAGTAGATCTATCATAGTCTTACCGAAACGACTCATCAGCCATAGGTATGCTGCGTAAGCTTGGTCACGGCGACCTTTGCCATTATTTCGAATATCGCGAATAAATACAGTATAAGTAACTAGATCAGCAAAGTAGTGAGCCTTCTGAGACTGTGACAGACTACTATCAGAAGAAATTGCGCTGTAGACATTATTGTAGAGCTGATGAACCGCTTGTTCACTGGTGTCGTCAACAATACCTGAAAAAGCTGCCACTAGAGCCGCCTGGGCTGGTGTCTGATTATCTCCCTTAATTCCATACATTGAATACATATCTGATCCATTCTCGCCTACTAGGCGATGAGCAGTGCTACCAACAGCAGCATCTAGACAATTCATAAAGTTATTTGAAGCTGAATTTGAGTTTTTTTGTGCGAAACTGGACATGTTAATTGTTTATGTGTGTATGTGGTAATAGGTTTTTTATGGGGATAATCTTTAGGTCTTTTTGAGTCAAATTTTTTTTCTAAGTCCTATGTCTATACCATAAAGTAAATACATAAAGACTTGGTATAAATAGAGTATGATCACTAAGTATCTTGACCATAATTTCTATCTATAGTTAGTTGGGAGTTAGGGTAATGAGGTTCCGTGAATGAGACACTATTTAAAATCCAACTCCAATAAAATAAAATAGACTAAATTTGTAGTCAAGTCTATTTTATAGCTTATCTATTTTAGCAAACTCAACTTTTTCACCAAAACTTTTATCCAATCTTCTCCTATATTCTGCTTGGTAATCAAATGTACAATTATGGGAAGAAGATTGAAAATGTTTGGGACAAAATTTCATTCCACATTTACAATCCACCGAACATAATCCCAGTTTAATTCGACACCCTTCCATATTACATCTTTTTTTAGAAATTTTCTTTTTCTTTCGCTTTGGCTTTTTCATTTTATCGAGAGAATCACCAGTTGTCTGTTCGTTGTCTTTATCTACATTTATCGTATCAGATAGTTGGTTTTTGTCTTTAAGATTATTGGTTGGTGTTTGTGTAGACTTATTTGGATCAAAGTCTGAATTATAGTGTGAAGGAGGTTGGATATCAGATGGAACAGACATATTAGCTCTTTCTATTAATATATATATATACATAAATAAAAATGTAATCAAATTTTAATTTACATTTCTAATAAATCTTTGTAGTCATTTGAAAACCTGTCATCTAATTCAATTTCACCATCTTCTGTAGTGGTGCCAATAATAACGAAATCGCTATTATAAATTATATTTTTATTATAATCAAAATAGATATCCTTTCCATTCACTGAATCTTTAAATAAACTATCTGTGTCGATATCAAAAGATTCCTTTTTATATATCTTAATTGGATCTTCCAATTCTTCGTCTTCAGATGCTATGCTTAATTGATCATCTTCTTTAATCGAAGATATTTCAAATAATTGAGGTAATTTATTAATAAGATCAAAATTAGGCTGAGAATCTACACTTTCTACAGCAGAATCATTATCTGATACACAATCATATTCTAATTCATTAGATATATAATTATTTGGTCCTAATTTAATAAAATTAGACTGAATTTTAGAAGAAGGTAAGTTTATTAAAGATTCCTTTTTTTTCTTTTTTCTTTTTTTTATAGTTTTTTTCTCTTTAATCTTTTTCTCCCCTATTTCTTTTTTCCTCTTCTTTTTTTTTACAATAAACTTTTTCAATTTTTTTTTAGGAACTGCTGACATTCTTGATAATTAATTAAATTAATATAAAACGTTAATTTGTCAAATTTAATTTAAATACCAATATTTTAATATTAAATAGTATATATTTTTATAGATATAATATATAATGAGTGAATTAAAACAAATGCTATTGCCTATTGAATATACTAGTCAAGAAGAAATTAATGAACTATCTGAAATTTTACAAGACTTAAAAACATTAAATGATATCAATAATGATTTATCCATTATTTTGGATAATCAAAATGAACAACTAGAAAAAATAGAAGATAATCAACAAATTAACATTGATTTAACCGAAAAATCTGTTAATGAATTAGAATCAGCTGTTCGTAATAAAACAAAATTAATTCCAATGGTTGTAGGAGCAGCAGTTGGCGCGGCGGTATGTGGTCCAGGTGCGTTAGCATTAGGTGTTAAAGTGGGAACAGGTTATATTGTTGCTGGTGGGAGTGTATTGGGAAGCATAGCTGCTAAAAATATCACATAATTTTTTATTTATATTAATTATACAAATAATTAATTATTTACTTTATAGCAAATATCCTATTAAACCATTTACCTCAAGAACTTCCGATTCCGATTTATCTGATCTATAAATTGTCAATTTATTATCTTCATAATTTGTTTCTAAAAGAATATTGCGTTGATCAATAACCTCCATATCTTCTTGATTTATTATTGAAATAATATTTGAGTTTTCAAATTCATGTTCTGATTCATCTTCAGGTTCATCTTCAGATTCATCTTCAGATTCATCTTCAGGTCCATCTTCAGATTCATCTTCAGGTCCATCTTCTGTATTTACATCAGTATTATCATCTGAATCATTTACTATTTGACCTTCATGTTCACTTTCTATTAAACATCTACGAGAATGATAGTCTTCTAATTCCTTATTTAATTCTTCTTCTGATCGTTTAGGAAAAGGTAGACAATCTCCCTCTAAATATCCTTCCTCATTTCCAATATAAGGTTCAATAAATGTTTCATTTTGGTCATATTCCCAATCTTCAAATACTTTTTTACTAAAATTCATAGGGACATTGTGTCTACTTCTTGAATTAAAATATCTCAAATGATCTTCATTTTCACATAAAATAGTAATAACTCTAACTTTATATTTATAGGATTCCGCTAATTTAACATAATTGGAATATATCCATTTTTGATGATTAACATTGGTGACATACACTCTTGAAACATTTAATTTTAATGATTGATGAAATTGCTGTAAGCAAAAACTTTCAGATTGATTAATTTTTTTTCGATCAAAATGGTATCTCCCTTTTTTGTAAAAATAATTATCACTAGAACATACTGTAAAATTATCATCTCCATCTAACTCATTATAATATACGTATTTATCCTTTCCTATACCCGGGACGCCTCTTACTATAATTACTTCTTTTTTTTTCCCATTATTTATTTTACCAGATAATGTTTTATTTGAATTTTTCAATGTTTTAAAAAGCGCAAAACCAACGACACCTGCTGTTCCAGCCCAAGCTGCTGAAATTAGTAATAATGTTGCATCTATGAATAAACTATAATCTCCTAAACCTTCTTTAGGATAAACCTCATAATAATTAGTATATTTAGACATGTTGTATAATATATACAGAATATTTTACAAGCTTTAAGTAAATACTGTTATTAATGATTTAATTATTAACGAAATTAAATTTTAATTTGATTTATAAATATTATTTAAGTATATACTTTAAAATGAATTTACAATACGTTATAGTAAATTGTCCACACTGTAAAGAATATGTTCTTGTTTATCTGAAGGAATTTAATTGTAAAATTTTTAGACATGGGACATTAAAAAAAACACTCAAACAAATTGAACCACATTTACCTAAAGAAAAATGTGACTTACTAAAAAGTAAAGATTTAATTTATGGTTGTGGAAAACCTTTCAAATTAGTAGAAAAAGAGGGCAAAACCATTGCGGTCATTTGTGACTATATTTAAATTGCCTTCTCTAATATTAAACTACTATCTAATTCTTCATCGACAATTTTTTTTAAATCACTCTTAATACTATGAATTATTCTCAATAGAATATATAAGAATAAACTAACAAAAATTAAATCTAAAAATACCGTTAGGAAAACACCATAATTCCAAGTAACCGCACCATACTTTTGAGCATCTTCTAAAGTATTATAGGTCTCGTTATTATTTTTACCAGGAACTAATACAATAAACAAATTATTTGCATTATTTTCTGCGCCTAGTCCAATTAATATTGGCATGATAATATCAACCACTAAACTATTTACTACATTTTTAAAAGATGTAGCAACAATCATGCCTACCGCTACATTAATTATATCATCTTTAAATGCAAATTTTCTCCAACCATTATAGAATTTTTGGACTCTTTTACCAACACGATTAGCTGAATGGTTGATGCCATTTTCTATTTTTTCTATTTGACACTCTGCTTCTGAATTATTTATGTTAGGAGAAACTTTTCTATTATTATTAAACATACTTGTATATATTACTATGCGTAATTATCAACATATTTTTAAATAATATTTTAAGACTTGGAATTTATAAATTTGAATCAATTAAAAGTTTTATCATTTAAACATAAATTATAGAATCTACAACATGACATCCATAGAAATTCGAGATAACACTTATACTGGAGATCAAACTTTCGATCAATATCCATTTGAATTAAGTAATTTTCAAAAATGGGCACTACAAGGTATTTCCGAATCAAAAAATATTTTAGTTACTGCCAAAACTGGTTCTGGAAAAACACTGGTCCTAGAAAACGCATTACTCCATCACGTATCTAAAGGGAAGAAAGTAATTGTAACTACTCCCATAAAAGCGCTTTCCAATTATTTACTAAATTCACTCACTCATAAATATACTGAGATTTCATTTGGTATTATTACTGGAGATGTCTTATTTAATCCAGATGCTCAATGTGTGATCATGACTACTGAAATTTTACGTAATCTTCTCTATAATAAAAAAATTAAAACAAAAAACTTGGAGTTAAGCTGTGAAATAGACGTATATAAAGATGTAGGTTGTATTTGCTTCGATGAAGTTCATTATATAGGAGACAAACAACGTGGAACTGTTTGGGAAGAATGTCTAATATTAATTCCACCTAATATACAATTAGTGATGTTATCAGCTACCCTTGATAAACCAGAAAAATTCGGAGGATGGTTACAGAAAATTAAAGAAGTTCCACTTATGTTAACTTCTAATCATAAAAGAGTAATTCCTCTTAAATATTATTTATACCTTACATTTATTAATAAAATCGACAAGGTAAAAAAATCTGGCGATGATGAATCAGATATCGAAAAATATAAAGATAGTTTAACTTTAATTATGGATGAAACCAATACTTTTTTAGAAAAAAATTATACAAGAGCATTAACACTTAAGAAAAAATACTCTAAATATATGTCCAGAAAAGCAGTGTTCAATGATCTAATTAAATATCTTCATACGCATAATATGTGTCCAGCTATATTCTTTACTCTTTCTAGAAAAAATTGCGAAGTTTTTGCTAAAAATGTAAGTATTACCCTAAATTCATCAGAAGAACAATCACAAGTAATTACAGAAATTGGATACTATTTAAGAAAACTTGAAGCCTATGACAAATATATACAAATGAAACAATTTTTCACTTTAAAAGATTTGATGGTAAAAGGAATTGCTTTTCATCATTCTGGCTTAGTTCCAGTTTTTAAAGAATTAATCGAAATTCTATTTGGTAAAGGTCTAATTAAGGTTTTGTTTGTAACAGAAACATTTGCGGTAGGAATTAATATGCCTGTTAAAACAGTTTGTTACAGCGGTATAACTAAATATAGTGATGGTGGCTTTAGATATCTTAAACCACATGAATTTGGTCAAATGAGTGGGAGAGCAGGAAGAAGAGGTATGGATCCAGTAGGTAATGTAATTCTTATTCCCAATTTATATAATTTACCATCACCTCCAGAAATGAGAGAAATTATGTCTGGAAAAAATCAGGAAATTAACTCACGTTTTACCCCTAATTTTAAATTTTTACTAAAATTAATCTTAACTGGTAATAATTTAATTATGAAATTTGTTAAAAATTCATTACTTAATACGGAAATATTGGAAGCTAACAATTGTATTGAAGACAAACTAAGTCAGATAAAATTACCTGATAGAGATTTTTCGCTATACCAACAATATCATCAATTGTTAAATCCTAAACAAGAAGGATTTATACGTTTTTCTAAAAAAATTCTGAAAAAATGGAAAAAAGAGGCGGAAAGTATTCGTAAAAATACTGATAACTTCGATGATAATTACCAATTTTATCTAAAAAATCTCAAGTCAATTACGAGATATGAAAATTTAAAAGAAGATTTTGATGGTAATAATTTATATGTTCACCGAACTATAATTAAATGTCTGAAATTTCTTCAAGAATATGATTATCTTAATCCGACGAATATTGATAACTATGAAGATATTAGTCCAGAATTAGTTTCAATTAAAGGTGTTATTGCTAGTCAAATAAATGAAACAAATGAAATTTTATTTACAGAAATTATGACTAGTAATATTTTAGATGATTTAGATGCCAATGAAATAGTATCACTTATGTCAATATTCCTAAATACAAAACTAAATGCGAAAGAACAAGTAGATACCTTATTTAATATTTCAATACCTACCAAATTAAAATCAGCAATTAAAAACATTGAAGGTTGGTCACATGAATGTATTGATAAAATGAATAGACTTAATATATATTTTGATAAGGAATGGGATTTAAGTTATAATATGGTAGAACCAACATATTTATGGCTTAATGGGATAGATATTAATATTTTGATTCAACAATTTCCATTATATGAAGGTAATTTTATTAAAGATATGGTCAAATTATCCAATGTCACAGAAGATATTATTAAAATGGCTAATTTATTAGAGAAAAATGAAATAGCTAGTAAAGTTAGCACTATACTTCCTCAAATTACCAGAGGAGTTGTTAATGTCGAATCACTATATATTAAGTTATAGATAGTTTAATTATCAAAGAAGCTTTGAGATATAATTTTGATTTAAAATATTTTTTATTTACACGATAATTATATTCATCCATATGACAAGTTTATTAGCGCAACAAGAAGATAGTAATGATTCCCAATTATTGGAAACATTTCAACAAGTTGTCAAGGATACTCATATCCATAAATTTAATGAATATGATATGCTTTATTTTAGTAACGGACTAGGCGGAGAATGTGGTGAAGTTCAAAATGAAGTAAAAAAATTATATAGAGCATTAATATCAGATAATGGATCAGGATCACCGGACATTCGAGAAATTGATAGGAGAAAAGAAAATATTAAATCAGAATTAGGAGATGTAATGTGGTATTTGACAGCAATTGCTAATAAATTAGAATATAATTTAGAAGATATATTACATCAATGTATATCCAAATGCAAAAAACATGTTAGCGAATCCTCTAATAAAGTTTTAACAAAATAAATTTTAGTATACCAATTGTAGATAAATTTCTTTGTTATAATTAGTTGATTTACAGTATGGATTATAATTTTTTAAATTACTATGTGATTCATTTTTTATTTTACCATCTTTAATAATTAATTCTCCTTGAAATTGAGTCTTCATTTCATCATGGTAACTATAATTAAACTCTATTTCAGGATATAATGGACTTATATTTTTAACCCAATCAATTGCTGGAGTTTTATCGGTAGAAAAAAATACAATATGTTCAATAATTCCCATGTCAAATAATTTACCTAAACGTTTTGTTCCCCATAAGCTATATTTATTTTTGTTATTAGATGGTATACTTTTATTAAAATCCAAATAATATTGGTTTTCTTTTTGGATAATATGATCTGTAAAAAAATTTTTAAATAGATTTTCTTTACTATAACATATTAATACATTAAATACTTCATTACGCATTAATTAGTATCTATTAATAAAACCTTTAATAGATAATTGAAATATTAAATAGATGATTGAAATACTAAATAGATGATTGAAATATTAAATAGATGATTGAAATACTAAATAGATGATTGAAATATTAAATAAATAAATTTATATCGAATTAAGTTGTTCCTTATAACTATCATATTTATATAGATCTATGCCACCGACTTTTTCATTTCTATGTAAACAAATTTGTTTAGCGTCTAAAATAGTTCCATTATATGCTACGGCCCAACCATAAAATTCTTCTTGAAATTCATCACTATAATAATAAGAAAAATTTAAATTAGTATATTTTTCTACAATTTTTTCAAACCATTTCAGACTAGGCGTTGATGGAGTTTGAAACATTACAATCCCATTGTTATAATCTGATAAGTCTAAAACTCCTAATCTAAGTGTACCCCATTGTTCATAATTATCCTCTAAATTACATGGAACACTTTTTCTAAAATCCCAATATAAATTACCTTCTATTTCAGTTTTATGTAAATTTATAAAATTATTCACATCTTCTGTATTACCTCTTATTAATAAAGTATTATTTGTTTCATTTACCATAATATTATATCTAGAATTAAGATAATAAAATAAAAAAATATACGACTCTAGTTTAAAAACTCTTCTAAAATTCCTATTCTAAATGTTAAATCGCGATAAGGATTATCCTTTTGTGCGCATACAAATATTTCTAAATCAATAGTTTGAAATAAGGGTATTTTCACTGTATTTTTATTTTCCTTATGTGATAGTTCTATAGTTTGTTTATTTACACCAATATCTAATATTTCATCCAATTGATTGTGATGTATTCTAAAATGAACATTTATTTTTCTGGAAGGAATGTAAAAATCAATCATTCTATCATTTGTAATTTTATATATATATCCTGAAAATTTATGCGTATCCGTATCATTTATAAATTGACTTATAGATATTTTAGCGGAATCTCTTTCCATTCTTTTAATTCTGGAATTAAAATTATTAATTTTTTCAAGAGAAATAGGAATGGTATAATTTTCATCACTAAGCATATTATGAACTAGGCGATGATTATAACAATCTACATATCTTCTAATAGGTGAAGTAAAATGAGTATAATTATTTATACCCAGGGCAGAATGATTTGTATTGGATGAATCAAATGTATATACTGCTGCCTTATTTTTAATGATTGATAAAAATTTTTCAAGTTCCCTTGGAATATTTTCCTCCATTTCCAAAGAATCATTTGATTGATGTATTCGATATATTGGCTTAAGATTAGACTGATGGAGAAATTTCACTACCTCGCAATTGTATATGATCATTAATTTTTCTATTAATTTATGTGAATCAAATATTTTGTTAAATCTTTTACCCAATAGGGGATATTTTAGTTTTTTTATACAATTTATAATGGGATATAATTCACTTTTTTTATTGTAGAAATGTTTTTTCTCAAAATCTTCATAACTAAAAGCTGTTTTATTTATAATTATCGATTTAACAATCTGTGAATTTATTATATCGCCTTCCTCCATTTCCAAATATAAACTGATAGCTAATCTTTTTTTATCGGGGAGAAGAGATAAAGCACCCTGACTTAAAATATTTTGAAACATATTAGCATTTCTATGTGGAGAATAAACGGATGTTGTTAAATTATTTAATATTTCGTTAAGACCCATCTCATTCATAGTTCCTATTACATCACTAATATGTATTTTTAACATTATATGATCGGGATTATCTAATATTTCCCAACTAAAAGCGTCATCTATATCCAAGCATCCTATTGGGTCAATAGATATAGTATTTTCCAAAGAAGAATCAACATAACCTTTCCCCACTATTTGATACTGTTTTATTTTTGATTTTTGTTTACCATTTAATTTATAATATTTCTGTATTAATTGGTGTTTCCACAAAATACCTTCATATAAATTTTTATATTTATCTACTGGACCAATGATCTGTTGTAAATTTCCTTGTGGTAATGTCTCATCCCAATTTGAAAATTTAATAGTAGCTATAACATTTGTATTGTATTTTGATTTATTTTTAGATGTTACTAAAAAATTAGGATAATTGCCCAACAGAGGGACAAATTTATATCTATCTATTCTTCTTTTATTACTACTGAATTTTACTCTATCAAAGTATTTCAGAACCCCTACTATATTTATTTGGGAAATATTAGATTTAGTAACCGATAGTTTGCCCGATGGATCCATTTTTCCAAAATCTCCATGAAAACATTTACCTATATTATCATATCCATCTATTTGTATTTCTTCTCCAGAATCCAAAGTTAAAGTCGCTTGCTGATATTTTCTATCTTTAATAGATATTATACTTGTATTAGAAAGTTCCATTTTAAATTTATTTAATACGGCTTTTTTTTATCAAAATTTTTTAATCTATAAATTATTATCTAAACCTATAATAAATGTATCAACAAATAGTTAATCCAGAAACGGGTAGAAAAGTTAATATTTTTTCAAAATTAGGACAAAAAATTTTAAATAATTATATTTATCAAATGGGAGGAGCAAGTTTAAGCACCACCCCTAAAACAGTTTGTGAAACAAAAGGCGACTGTAGGGGATCAGGGAAAAAATGTAGAAAAAAAGATAAGGGTTGTGAATACATTCCCAAAGCACAAGCCAGTGCCAGCGGTGTTGATAAATGGGGTTGCTATCAGTGTTCAGAAAGTGAAGTAGAAAGTTCAAGTAGTAAATCTGAAGATGACTCTACACAAGAATCATTAGAAATGAGGTTACAAAAATTAAATGAAGAAGATGAAGGACCACCATATGATAAATGGGAAGAATTTGTTGATGTAGACGGATCATTTTATTATTATAATGCTAAATTAAACGAAACTATACATAAAAAACCCGACGATTATTTACCAGATGGAAAAGAAGACGAAAGAGTATTAGAAGCTGCTGAAAATAAGAGAGAATATGAAGAAATAAAACATGACCCATCTACAGGACAATCCTTTAAATATAGTGCAGAAGTATTTACAGTTGAATTAGAGGAATCCAAAGAAGAACATATATTGAGAATGATAGAAGAAACTGAAGAAGAATTAAGAGAATATAATAGCGACGGAAGTAGAGGCCCGTCAGGAATTCCAGCAAGAATAGAAGCTTTAAAAAGAGAGTTAATTGATTTTAGAGGTTACTATAAAATTGAAGAATTATTAGAAGAAGAACCACATAAAATAGTTGTAGATAATTTCGATATTGCTGGTTACGAATGCTTTAAACCTACTGTTTTAGAGAAACACGATTATAAATATGCTAAATTAATTAAGTGTGAAGTTGACGAGGAATCGCGATTAAGAGAGAAAAGAAATGATACAGTAAAAAGTAGAGAATATAAAGCCGCTGATAAAAGATTAATGGATGAAATTAAAGAAAAATTAGACGTACAAGGGTTCCAATATGAAGACGGTGATTTAGTTGAAAATATTTCCAAAAGTGGATATAGAACCGAAGATGTGTATATAATCAGAACAAATATGGACTCTGGTTTATTATACGTAGATTGGTTAAACACTGAAATGGATGATTATGGACACGTAGGTGAAGGATTTTCACTTGGACCCAAAAGGCCTTTTTGTTATTGGAATCACGCAAAATTTACTAAAGCATATTGGCATAGTAATCCTCTTCCCGAACCTTTAGAATCGAAATATTGGAACCCAATAGAAATAGAAGATTTGAAAGAATATACCGAAACAAGAAAGAAATATGACGATTCAGAATATAATGTAACTTTTTGTCACTATAATTTAGGATGGGGAACTTTAAGATTTCCTGGTAATAAAGAACAGGTCATGAAATTTTTATCTGACCAGAAAAATAGTGAAACAGAAAGATTGTATTTTGAAGCAGTAGGTGATTGTTCTGATGGTGGAACTGATTTAGTAGAATTGTCTGATCAATTTTATTACATTGAAGATGGTTCACAATATAATTAAAAGGTAGTAAATATTATTTAAGGATAAAATTTAAATACATATATATATGTCTAAACGCAAAGAATCACAAAATAATAGTATCGATAACCATAAAATGGTTTCATATACAAAAATGAGTCAAGATCAATTGATGGCAAAATTGACAGATGATTCAACATCACCAGAAGAACTTGAAAAAATTATGGCTTTTCTTGCTGAAAAAGATTCAGATGCCCGACAAGAAAGAATAAAGATCGAAGCTAGTTTAAAAGAACAAGTAGATAGTCCAACGCTTGGAGAAGGATTAACAGGTGTACATAACGCTATGAGTGATATGAGTAACGTAGTTAACACATATGTGGAAAATAGTGAAGAAAGAATGGCGAAATGGGATTTAGTACATGCCGACTATAAAACAACAGTTCTTGAGATGTTAGATTTATATAGACAAAGACTCGACTTAGTTTATTCTGTAAGGGTAAGTCTAAAGAATACTGCTGATAATTTGATACCAAATATGGAAATTGATCCAGAAAAAGATCCTTGGGAAGAAATGGAAAGATCTAACAAAGAAGTGGAGGATAGCGAAGAAGCATTCAGAAAAGAAATGGAGAAAGTTTCAGACTTTACAAAAGCATTTCATGAGATGTCCGAATACAAAGAAATCACAGCAAAGTTGGGAGAAGTCCAAGAAAGAATTAATGGATATCAGTCGGAATATAAAGCTATTATTGATGCAGAAGGTATAGATCATGAAAAAACTACTAGTGTTTTTAAGAAGGTAGAAGAAGCTGGAAAAAACTTATAATATAATTAACTATACAAATAAAATATGTTATATAATTTATATGTATAGATTACATTTTAGGAATAGGATTTAGTTTATCAAGTGCCATTTTAAAATCATTGAGTGTTTGGTCGGTATTTTTTAATTTATCTAACCCAAATAGACCTATCCTAAATGTATTTAACCCTTTTGGTTCATCAATCATAAATGGAACAGAACCAGCAACTTGAATGCCTTGATCTAATAATCTTTGAAACATATTATTTTCACAATAAGAAACAACAACTGTGGGAGATTTATATTTATTAGCCGCTACACTTTTATATCCATTTACTTCCAATAAATTTCTCATTTCTATACCTAATTGTATTGCGCTATCTTTACAATTATCTATACCAAAATCTAAAGTTTCTTGGATGTTTTTATCAAATTCGATTAGGGAATCAGTAGGAACAGTACAGTGATACATAAATCCACCTTTTTGATAAGCTGTTGATACATCACACCATTTATTTAAATCAAGTGTAAAACTTGAAGACTTAGTAGTGTGAATCGTATCCAATGCTCGTTGTCCAAGCATTACTACTCCAACAGAAGCAGGAGAACTCCATCCTTTTTGAGGAGCTGTTAGAAAAATATCTATACCTAAATCTTTCATATTTGTCCAAATAGTTCCAGATGCTATACCATCTAAACAAAATAATCCACCCACTTTTTTAGTTGACTTACCTATTTGTAGTATGTATTCATCTGGTAGTATAACACCAGTTGATGTTTCAACATGTGGAGCACACACTAATTTAGGCCGATGCTTTTCAATCCAATCACATACTGTATCTATGTTTGGGGGTGACAATATATTTTTATTATTTAAATCAGCATTAATAACATACAATTTATTAGTAATTCCACCTACTTCAAATATTTGACTCCATCTATGACTAAAATAACCATTTTTTATTACGAAACATGTTTGATTGTTACCATATTGTCTAGCTACTGATTCCATTCCAGTAGTTCCACTTCCTGGTATTAATACACATTGTTCTGCTCCATATACATTACATAAATTATTGGTTATATCCAGCATAGATTGTTGATACCTCTTACTCATTAGATTAGTGGTACGATTAGTGTAAATCACTGAATATTCCAATAGAGTTTTATTGAATTTGTTCATTATATTATAATATCAATTTATTCTTTAATAAAAAATATAAATTTCATTATTAATTACTATTCGGACAAATATCTACCAATACTAATTTACTTTATATATAAGGTATGTAAATTAAATTCTGTCCAAACATACACCTCTGGAGTGCTAGTGTAATTGATATTTATACATGTTGGATACATACTAACATCTATGCTATAATTTTTTTTCCCTCTACATTTATCATAATCATTAATATTAAATCCCTGGTATTCGTGATCTATAATTATACTTTTAGGTAAATACATATCATATTCATTATATGGAACTATTTGTTGTCTTATTATAAAACCGGAACCTTTAAGAGGATCTCTGGGTATAATGTCACCATACAATTGTGTAAAAGGGCCCAAATAATTTTGTCTTATTGTATTAAGAAACTTCGATTGATCTATTGGTTTTTTAAATCTAAAATCTTTAAATATTGTTTGATTTTGTAAGATAGTTTTTTTCACATAATTATCCCATTCATTTAATTGCTGATCTATTATTTTATCTGAGCACATTAGTGATAATGTTTTTTGGTTGTAATATCTTTTGAGTGGATCAGACCTTGAATGGGGTAGAAGAGATCCTGGAGAAAATTGACAATCTAAAATTTTAAACATATGTGAAGAAGCATGATATATCGGTATTTTTAAATTTCCACTTATATCTGAATATATTTCATCAAATACAAATTTAATATCTAATCGATGATGTAGGAATCTTTCAATATCATCTAAATTTTGAAAATATTTTTCTATAAGCTGGGGAGGATGAAGATTATCTTGAACCTGCATTTATGAAAATAATCTCATGAATTTTATCTTATTTCAAATTTATATTAAATTGTTACATTCAAAGACATTTTGGATTTTTGATGAGATTTTACTTCTAATATCATCCTATTTATAATTAATTCCCTATCTTCTAATACCTCTTCCATCATTTCTAATATATCTTCTTTATCTACATCTTTATTGTATATTTCAATAGAACATTTTTCTTCTAATTTATTAAAAATATCCTCAATTATTGTTTTTTCTTTAATTTCTAAAAGATTGTTTGTAAATTCTACGATTTCTTCATCATTTAAAAATGTTTTATTATTTTTTACAATATAATATAAATATTCCTGCTTTAGTATAAAAAAAAGTATTGTTTTAATTTTTTCTAAAATAATCATATCTATTATATCTATTATATTTATATATTTTTTAATATTATGTAAATATATATGAGTTATTGTAATAATATTAAAATATACCTATCTCAAATATGGAATACAATTAGTTTAATATATAATATTAGAAATATAAAAATTTCCATTAATAATGATGAAAATATATCAGAGGAACGCATACAAGCTATAAAAAATAATATTAATAATATTGGTGTATTCGCAATAAAATTAATCCAATGGTCAAATGAAAGATTAAAATTTATATCAAATAATCCTAAAATAATTAAAATATTTGAAAATTTGGATACATTTTATGAAGAATGCCCTATTCATCATTTTTCTTTTACAGAAAATATGTACCATAATGATTTTCAAAAACAAATTCATAATGAAATAAAAATAAATTATGATCATATACAATCTGGAAGCATTGGTCAAGTATATGAAGGTATACTAATAAGTAATAATAAAAAGATTGCTATGAAATGTATTCATCCAGAAATATATAATCACCTATTTATTCCTAAATATTTTCTCCTTTTTTTAAATAATTATTTAACATATATACCCTATTTTAAAAAATATAAATTACCTCTTGATATTGTCAATTTTTTTGAATCATTAGAATTACAAATGGATTTTACAAAGGAAGTCGAAAATTTAAATTTTATGGACAATATATACAAAAATAATCCATATATTATTATACCCAAAGTTATTAAATATTCTAAAAATATTATAATAATGACATATGAATCTGGTGAAAGTTTTAATAAAATATCTATTTCCAATTATAAAAAATTTAAAACTATGACTTTATTTAAATTATTTGTGAGATCGAGTATATATTCACAAGGTTTTTTACATGGTGATTTACATAATGGTAATTGGAAAGTATCAAATAAGAAAATTAATAATATTAATCCTATAATAATATATGATTTGGGAATTTGTTATAAATGTCCAGTTGATTTATTGAATAATATACAAAATTCAATGGATAATTCTAATTTTAAAAATTTACTAGATTTATTACTTAGTAAAGAATCACTTAGTTACAATCCTTATAATGAAATAGACACAAACTATATAAAAAAGGAATTTATTGAAAAAATAAAGAAAAATATGTTATTAAGTAAAAATATGGATTTACAAAATATTGACTTATCAGATTTAATTCCTTTAATACATGACATTATACAAAAGGGGTTTGTATTTGATTCCATATTTTTTAACATATTTATTACTATAATATTAATTTTTGAAAAAGTATCAAAGTATACTGAAAACACTATGGATTATAAAGATAAAGAAATAACTAAAAATAATAGGTTTACAGTGCAATATCCTGCTTTAATTTCATTTTCGAAAACATATAGAATATTTCCACAATATCGTAAAAATATGGAGAAATTATTAGACGAATATACTAAAAATAACATATTTGAAATATTTAATGGTATTGATAAGAGAATGGACTATTTAATAAGTAAATAATAATACTTTTGTAAATTCGTAGCCAACTCTAAATCATTTCGAGATGTTTTAAATATTAGGTCTAATCTTTCTGCTATTTTTTTATCTCGAAGTAATTTGTATTTTTCTCTGATATTATTAGCTCTTATAATTGCCAATTTTTCCTCACAAATAACTTTTTGGACAAATGGATTTTTAAATTGATTAATGTTATTGTTTTTCATATATAATTATTAATTTCTAATAAATTACATACTTCATCAAATTTATATAAAATAACTAATATAACTATTATAAACAATTAGATTACAAAATACACGATAAGATAAAAATAATTAAAAATATATCACCATACATATTGGTATTATCCGGATACTATATTTTTGTTTTCTATGGATAGTATGGAGACACGTAGTTTATCTGGGATACATAGGGTACTGGAAAAAAAATTTGATCTTTTCTGTCCCTCCAGATCGGAAGCAAATAACCACATCTCTATACAACAAATCAACAAACATGCCTACAATCTCTATTAAGTCAAAAACAACTAAAACAATTACTACAAATACCTTAAACACTACTCAACCATTGGATTCTATTGCTGCTAAGTTAGAAACAAAGACTGTTGATATTACAATGCCAGTTTCTAAACCAGTGGACGTGATTCCTGTCGAGAATATTACTTCCCAATCTTCTTCTAATGAAGTGGAACTACCGAGACATTTGTTTACTGGGTTCGCAGACGTTCTCCGCGAACAAATGGTTATTGTAGCCACTCAGATTGCCGAAAAGTATTTGCCAAATACTCCTGTTGAAGACGTAATTAAGGAATGTGTCCCAGATGCTCCTAAAGTTAAAACTAAGAAGCAAACTAAAACTAAGAAACCAGTTGCCCCTAAAATCACTGATTTTAAGGAAGCCACGTGTCTAGAAGATCTAAAAGTTTTTAAAATGTCTGAACTTAAAGATATTTGTTCTTCCCATAGTTTGCCAATTACAGGGGCAAAAAAGCTTCTGATGGCAAGAGTATGGGGAATATCTCATCCAGAGGATGCGCCAAAAGAAGAGAAGAAAAAGAGGGGTAGGAAACCTGGATCTAGCAAAAAATCTAAAACAGCGACCGTAGATGTAGAGGATTCTGCTGGTGAAAACGAAGATGAGGAATTTGAACTAGATCCAGATAATATGGAAACTGTATTTGTTTCATCCGATAGTAAAATTGTAGAAAAGGATACAGATGGAGCTACTGCCTATAAGCTCAAAATGAAGTTCCTCTTTTTGGAAAAGGAGGATTCTTTTGATTTCGCAGGAGTAGTTGATAATGATACTGTTACATTTATGGAAGATCCACCAGAAGAGCTTCTTAAACTTTTGGGCGCTGAATAGATATTTTAGTTTAAAAAAAAATAAATTTGAAAAAAATAAATTTTATTTTTTTTAGTTTACAAAATTTGAACCATTAATCTGATAATTATAAACTCAATAAAACCATAACATGGTGAAAACCCTCACTATAAAACAAAATCCAATAAATAAATTATGGTCATATATGGCAGACAAAGGCTATACATTATACCCATATCAAAAAACTGGTGTTAAATGGATGTTAGAAAAAGAAACTAAAAGTAAATTAAACGGTGTTAACGGTGGTCTATTATGTGACGAACCTGGTTTAGGAAAAACTATTCAAACTTGTGCGTGTATACATGGAAATAGAAGTTCTACAGGTGATGTCAAAAGAACACTACTTATACTTCCACAAGCTGTTGTTTCCCAATGGGTAAACGCAATTACGCAAATTATTCCTGACGCTGGTATTTACATGCATCTTGGAAATAATCGGTGTCGAACTACCGCTGAACTATTTAATAGAAATATAACTGGTGATTGGAATATAGCTATAACTACATTTGGTATGCTATATAAGCGAATTAAAAACTGTAAAGACTATCTTAGACAAAAAACTGTTCTTCACAGTTTCACCTGGGATCGCATTATTATAGATGAAATACATTATATTAGAAATCCTGGGTCCAAAACTGCTAAATTAGCCTGTTTACTAAAAGCAACACATAAATGGGGATTGACAGGTACACCTATTCAGAACTCATGTAAAGATTTGATATCCTTATATCGTTTTGTGGGTATTCCAAATAAAATAAATTCTCCACCCTATCTAGAATCTTTGAATAAAATTTATATGAAGAGAAGAACAAAAAAAATGGTAGAACATCTCAATTCCTCACTTAAATTGCCGACACTTTTTCAAGAAAATATTGCCTTAGAATTCGCTTCAGATGAAGAACGAAATATTTACAGTAAAATAATGAAAAATGTTTCTAATCAATTCAGAGATGTTTTGGATAATCAATTCATACAACAACGTGAAAAAATGGTTATATTTTTCGAACTTTTACTCCGATTAAGACAAGTATCTATTCATCCTCAATTAGTTATCAATGGTTATAGAAAAAAGTTTCAAAAGAACTTTAAGAATTTCCCGCATATTTCAGCAAAATTTAAAAAAATTATTGAATTAATTAACAACTGTCCTGATGAAAATTGTCTTGTATTTTGTCATTTTTCAGAAGAAATTAAAATATTAGGGGAGCACTTAAGTAAAAATAATATCGGCTGGAGAAAATATGACGGATCGATGAATTCTAAACAGAGAGAAATGGTTATTCAGGATTTTACTTATAGAGGACCTGGTGTAGATTCAGTTATCGCTGAAAGACTAAATGAGGATACACAAGAACATATACAATCTTTTTCACCTAGAGTATTACTTATCCAAATCAACGCAGGTGGTGTTGGACTCAATTTACAACAATTTTCAAAAGTATTTATTACTTCCCCTAATTGGAATCCATCTAACGAAATTCAAGCAATAGCAAGAGCTCATCGTATTGGTCAAAAACGTCCAGTAACAGTTTATAGATTTTCACTCTATGATAATAAAGGAGAATTTTCAACCATTGATGAAAGAATCTGCCAAGTTCAAACAAGTAAAAGAAATGTTATGGCAGATTTATTGGATGATGAAGAATTAAGATATTCAGGAGAAATTAATGTAGATAGTATCAAAAGTAGGAAAATAGTAGAACAACTTGGTTACAATGATATGAGTAGTTTATTAGCTTAAAAAAATTTGAAGTAAAATATTGTAAAAATTATTTTTTATTAATATTTAATATGAATGACCAAATAAATCTATCAAACACACAAGTCAGTAATTTTAAATCAGTATGGTTAGAACTTCTTAAAAAGAAAATATCTATTATATACGACATTTCTAATCATAAAAATGTAGATTTTATAAAATTATTAAAGGAATTTGTCCCAGAAGCTTTCGATCATAAACCTGAGTGGGAAGATCTGTATATTATTAAACAACAAACACCTAATTTTACCAATAATGTTAAAAATAAAGATCAAAATAAAGATCAAAAAAAAGATCAAATTACAAACAAAGATAAAGATATTAAAAAAAAAAAATTGTCTATAATTAAACAAAATAGAACAGTTAAATCCATACCAAAATTGGTAACTAAATCAGTAACTAAAAAAAAATTTATACTTAAAAGAAAATAGTTAAAAACTTTTGACTTATAAAATTTTGACTTATTTTTTTTTTATTTTATTAAGTTAATAAATTTCCATACTTAAAACCATATTATATATTGTATATAACGATGTCCTCTAATAAACCAAAAAAGAAAAGAAAATTAATAATAACTAAAAAATTAACTACTAAAAAATCATGTAAACCAAATGAAAAAAAGCCAATAAGTAAAAAGCAATCTGGATCAACGCAATCTGGATCAACGCAATCTGGATCAACACAATCTGGGTCAAAGCAATCCGAATCAACACAATCTGATTTAGAAAAAAACAAAACCCAAACAGATCATAGAATAAATATAGTTAAAAATTTTAAAATTATGATTAATAAGGTGATGGCTAATGAAGAAAAAAATGCCACATTTAAAATAAGAGGTTATACTGATACTATCAGAATTCTAAATGAATTTGAAGGAAATATAACAGATATGGGTTTAGTCATAAAACTTTTTCAATTAGCCGGGAAAAAGAATCCAAAAAAAACTTTGGCAAAAATTGAGGAAATTATATTAACTGGGCAATTATCTGCTGCTGAAGCAGCTAAAGAAGATCCAAAAGTTATTGCGGTAACAAATTTAACAAAAATATACGGAATTGGTAATAAGAAATCACTCTCTCTATGTAATGATTTAGGAATTACTACAGTTGATCAGTTAAAAATAAAATATGGAGAGGATAATTCTATATTAAATGCAAAACAATCAATTGGACTAGCTTATTATGACGATTTAGATGAAAGAATTCCCAGAGACGAAATGATAAAATATGATTATATTTTAACCAATATTGCTAAAAAAAGTTTTCCAAATATATTGTTATCAATTAATGGTAGTTATAAAAGAGGCTTACCTACATCTGGGGATATTGATGTATTGATTACATCAGATGGAAATACTGAACAAGATAGAAAAGAGTTTATAGATCATTTAAAACAACTTGGGATTATTATAGAGACTCTTGCTAATGGTAAAAAAAAATTTATGGGAATATCTAAAATTGAAGGTGGTAAACATAGACATATTGATATAATAGATACTACAAAAGAATCATACCCTTTTGGAATTCTATATTTTACTGGATCTGGTGGATTCAACGCAAGAATGAGAGGTCATGCTCTTAAGCAAGGATATTCTATTAATGAATATGGAATTTCTCATAAAAAAACTAAAAAAGCTGTTACCGAGGAAGAAATTATGACTAAAATTGGAAAACCAGTGTTTGAAATAGAAAAAGACATTTTCGATTTTATTAATATGGAGTATGTTCATCCTACTGATAGAAAAGGCTTAACACTTTCCAAAATTTAAATCGTTAATAATGTATTAATCGTTAATAATGTATTAATCGTTAATAATGTATTTTCTCTTTTCTAAATTTTTCTCATCCAAATAATTCTTCAGATTTCCGCGAAGATGTTTAAAAAATTTTTTTTCTAATTTATTAATAGATTTATAAGTTAAGTCTTTAATAGTATAATTAATAGATGGTTCAGAATTAATGGAAAATTTAAAACTATTATTATTTATTAATTTTAAGTAAGCATCATTAGTGCATACACCATTTCTATCAATTTTAGTAGAACAAATAAATGGAAATTTACGAGAATTTATAAAAAAAGTAGATATGGCTCGATCGGGGTTAGTTACTTCTCTAAGGTAATAAGACCATGAATCGCCTACATCGCTTATATAATGACATTGACAAATATATGTATTTTTAGGTATAACTTGATAGGAGTTTAATATTTTTTTATCATTACTCCTAATAACATTCGATTTAATTTTTTCAATAGAAATATATTCATCTAAATGAATAGATTTATCATACTGATAAATATCCTTAGAAAAAACAATGGGAATTTCATACTTTTCTAAATTTATTTTTATTGGATTAAGAAAATAAAATGCTGGATCAACAATAAATATGTTTTTTTTATTTTTTGGTATAGCTAACGCTACATGACATATGTCCAAATATGTTGAAAATTTATATTTATTAGGTATAGTTGCTGGAATAAGATAACTAGATATATTATATTTGTCTAATAAATGTTTTTGGATATACATTGACAAAGCCACGCAATTGCCACTATTAAAATTTTCCATAGCTTGTTTCGAATTCATTTCATGCATAATATATGGAAAAGTTGAAAAAGCTGTATTTTGATAACATTCATCTAATGAGTCTATAATTATATTCTCGTCAAAATGTTGTGATTTAATATTTTTCAAAAAATTTCTTGTATGTAATTTATAATAATTCATAACTATTATAGATGAATAAATTAATTAAAATAAAATATTATTTAAAATAATTTATGTTTGAATTTCTTTTACCCAATGAGTAGTTCTTCCATCTAATGTCTTTTCTCTAATTACATCATATCCCTCTGGATCTTTTTCTTGGCGATAAACCCGCAATAATTTGTAAAATTTACCTCCACCACTTTGGAAATTACGATAAGTGTGAAAACTATTGCCCTGTAATTGATAACTTTTTTCCATTACTTCTTTAATAGCGTCAAATAAATGTGTTATTTTTTCATCTGGAATATTTACCAAGGCATGGTGCGGTGATATCTTTGCCCTATAAAGAACTTCTGCTTTAATGTAATTGCCTATGCCTGATATAATATGTTGACTCATTAGTATCCAAGAAATATTTTTATTTGCATATTTTTTTAGTCGGGTTTTAAATACATCCACTGTAGTAGAATTATCCATCATGTCTGGTCCCAATCTATCATATAATTTTTGTTTTTCTTCTATTCCTTTTACAAGCTTAATTGTTCCAAAATTTCGTATGTCTCTGAAATAAATTGTTTTTAAATTTGTTGAAGATTTACTACTATTATTTACATATTTTTTACTATATAAAAATTTGATAGCAGAGTATTTATCCAAAGAATTACTCCATTGTCCAGTCATACCTAATGTATTATACATAGTCCAATCATTATCAAACTCAAAGAATATTCCTTTTCCTTTAGAAGAAACTTTTTCTAATTTAATAGGTAAATTACTATTGAATTCGTCCCAATTTTTTGGTGGACCATGTCTTTTATATCTACCTCCAACCACTCTTATAGATATTAAAGTATATCCACCTATATAACTATTTACTTCTTCTGAAGTGAGTTTTACTTCTACTCCTTCTGGCATATAATAAAGTATTAATAAATCTGAAATTAATAATATATTTTTCAAATTTATTTAAATTATAAAGCAACTATAATTAGAAAAAATCAAATATTTCATCAGTGATAATAAAAGATTTTTTATCATCTTGTGAAATATTTTTAGAATTGTCTAATTCACCGGCCCCATCTTGTTTATTTAATAATGGTTGAACTAATTCCATATCAAATCTATTGTCATCTTTCTTGTCTATTTTGTAAAATAAATTTGGGATAAATGGAGAAGACGCATAATCCAAAGTTGTATCATAGTCATAATGTAAAGATATTATTTTAGTTATAGAATCATTTTCTGGATCGCCGATAGACTTTATTTTATCATCTTTAAATTGATAATCTTTTGGACTATTTTCTTTAGCTTCTTTATCTTCTCTTATTAATTTTATTAGTTTGTTACTTTCATTTTTGGTTTTTTCATCCTGATTAGTATTATTAGATACTAAATTATATTTTACATATTTTTTATCTTGCATAGTCATTATATATGGTTTTTTAATTATTCCTTCATTCATTGCCTTTTCACTTAATTTAATTTTTTTGAAAGTTATATCCATCGTTTCTGATTGTGAAATTTCATCAAAAATATATCCACCAAAAATATTTCCAATATTAGAATTATTTCTTTTTAATGTAAACTGGTTTTCACTATCATTCTTGAATATATCTAATTCTTCTTCTTTTTTGTCTGAATTAAAATATTCGATTGTCAATTTATTTAATTTTCTATTTTTTATAAATCCTAAGTTAATTTCATTTTTGTTAGCAACTAATATTTCTCTATATTTTACAAAATGATCTCCTTTCCAATTTTTAGGAATACTGGTAGTTGTAGATGATTTATCCAAATTACTTAAAATATTTTTAGAACTATTTATAATATTAGATATATTGGTATTTGATCCTTTTTCATTTATATTATTAAAGGGAGAGTAAGAATCTATTAATATTTTTCTAAATTTTGATATTTCTAATTCATTCTGAAATACTTTTTTATTGTAATTATTGATTGATTCGTCTATTTCTTGTCGGTAATCATATATTTTTTCTTTAATATGTATTACCGTTACTTCGTCTTCGGAAAGTCTAATAAATTGATCTATATTAAATATATTTAGTTCATCTCCAGTGCTAACATTTTCTTCATCTTCATCTTTTATTCTAGGATCTTCGTATTGTGTATTTCCATCTGAATCCGCATAATAAATATCTCCATCATCATCCTTATATATATTCCATTCTATATTTTTATATGTAAAAATTTCATTATATATGTCATTATCGCTCGGATCAGTTTTTCTAGGATCTTCGTATTGTGTATTATTATCTTGAGGACCACCTACTCCTACATAAAAAGCTACAGAATTATCATCTAAGTAAATTCCCCATTCAGTGTCATTTAAATTAAAACTAAATATTTTTCCATCTTCATTTATAACATCAGGGTTAGGGTGATCATATTGTGATTTTCCATCAGGGGGAGAATAATATACAAGCCCATCGTCATCTTGATATATTACCCAATTTATACCATCGACGTCGAAATTTCCTAAAGATTCATCGTCGATATCATAATTTGGTGAATCCGCACCACCCGTCATAAGGTCGTCATCTGTAATAACTTGACTATTTTCTAAAATTATTTCACTTGTCTTACTCGTTTCATTTTTTGTAATTGTGCCTTCATATAATTTACCATTTTTAAAAAATATAGCTTTTTCATTTACAAAATCGTCATTATATTTATAGCAATTATAATATATATTTTCAAAGGGTATATTAAGTTTATCTAATCTATCTTCATCATCTTTTTTTTCTAAAACATATTGTTCTAATTCTTTGTTAATTTTTTTTATTTTAGATTTTACAAAATTACCAGATTTACTATTTTCCTTGTATATTACTTCATTACCCTCTCTTATCCATCCACCTAATAACATTTCTTTTTCTTCTGAATATTTTCTAATAAGATTATTCGCTTTTTTAAATGAACTATAATTACTATATTCTCCACGTTTAGATACGTAATTTGACAATTTTTTATTTATTGTCAATAATCTATTTGATACATGTAAGTAAAGCACTATTTTTTGTATTTTTGGGTAAATGTTATATCTATCTTTTATAATTAACCATCTTGCTATAATTTCAGTTAAACTTTCTATACAAGTATCCAATTCTTTTCTAAGTTCTGAATTCCCTATTCTAGTATATTTTACCTTCCATTCTTCATTCTTCTCAATATATTTATTTATTTTACCTTCCAGATCATGATCTAAATATAATTTTTCTTTATTGCTTAATTCACTAAAAGTATCTTTTTTAAATTGTTCAATAAAAATATTTATTATTTTCAATTTTTTAGTATCGTTATTGTTTAATTTACTAAATTCATTATTTTCTATATCTACTACTTTTTCGTAATTATTTGGAAATTTTTTGGTAGGGACTAAATTAAGAAAAGTATTAACTTCTTTACGATGCTTTTTATTCTTATTTATATTTTTTAATTTTAAAATTGTTTCTTTAAGAGAATTATTTGAATAATCCATTAAATTTTTACCATCATTATTAACTATATTTAAATAATCCGTTTCTCTAATACCTAACAATTTTGCTTTTTTAATAATTAAACCGACTATATCATAGTATTTTAATTTTGCTGCTAAAAGTATTGGAGTATTTCCTGTTTCATTATTTTTTTCTAAAATAGTATCTTTTGTAATATCATTTTCTAAAAATAAGTTTATTATATTTTTACTACCTGATTCTATAGCGATCATAAATAATGTTTTACCATTTTTACCTTTAATTTCATCTGAATAATTATTACTATTAATTCCCGAATTTACTAAAATTTCTTCTATTTTTCTTAAATTGTTTTTGGAATTAATTTTTAAATAGGCTTCTGAATGTGTTTCTATTAATTTTACCAAATCTTCTTCATCATATGGTATTGTTTCATCATTCTTCTTAATTGGTTCAACATACTTCAAACATTTGTGCTTACATGAACTAATAATTAATAAAGGAGTATTTCCATCTAAATATTTTTCAATATTTTTTATTTCTTTATCTGCTTCGTTTTTTAAATCATCATTGTTCGTATCGATTGCTTCTTTTTTGATACTCTCCCAATATTTCTCAGCTTTCTTTTCAGATTCTAATTTTTTTTTTTTGGGTATTTTATTTGATATGGTAATACTGGCCTTAAATTTATTTTTTTTTGTTGGTCCAGTATAGGAGGTAATTATAGTATTTTCAGGTATCCCCTCTCCTGTAATTACATCTCCAATATTACTACTATTAATTCTTTTTGGTATAATTTCCAAAATATCATTAGTATTATTATCCTTATTATCCTTTACTTTGGGTGATATATCTTTAATTATATTAGAATCATCGGTTATTTTACCAAAATAATTTATTTTTTCAGTAAAATTGCATTTACCCGTATTTGAAATATGATATAATTTACCATGTTTACATGTTGAACAACAGTCCTTATTTTGACATGAATTAATACTATTATAAAACTTATTTCGTTGAGATTTACTACCAAATTCTCCTGTATTTAATGATAAATTATCAGGAGATGGGAGACCTATAATTTTATTAACAATTTCAGTACATTTCTTTTCCAACTTATCTGGAATATCCATTTTTTTTTTGATTTTTCCTCCTATAAAATTAAAATAGCTTATTTTCATATTTTCATATTCAGTTATTATACGCAATTGTTCACTTATTTTCATTAATTCTTCTTTTTCTTTTTTTAATGTTCTATACCAATTTGTCAATCTATCACCAGGAATTTCTAGTAAATCTGTCAAATTAGAAACCACATCATCCTTTTTTAAAATTTCATTTTTAACTATATCATCTGTTTTACTTGCAATATCATCAATATTGACTATTTTTTTATTCCCACTACTATCTATTATTTCAATAGTTAATCTTATAATTTGTTTATTTAAACCAGATTCTTTATCAGTTTGGTTTAATATATTAGTAATCATTCTCCAGTTTTTAATATCTTTTTTCTTTTCGCGAAAAATTATTTTTCTCCATTTTAATTTTGTTAAACTATTTCTAACTTCTAAATGCATTCTCACATATTTAATGTAATCATTATGTAATTCTCCGTCTAAATCAGATATAGTTGCTACTTTTATATTTTCTAACTTTTCTTTTTGAACAAGTTTTGATTTGGGAATAACAATACTTACTTCATCTGAATTTAAATCTAAATTTTTTATTAAATTTTTAGGATTATCCAATTTATTATAATTTTTAATTAGATTAATATATTCAGTTAATGATTTATCTAGTTGTGTGCCTTTATCGTTCTTTTCAATTATTTCTTGAATACTTAATAATTTATTTTCTCCTATTTTTGATTTGATATCATATGGAAATTTAAAATTATTATTTGTATATATATCATCATATATTGGCCCAGAAGCATATGCGTTCATAAGTAATATATAGAGATCTTGATAATGAATTCTACCTGAAATTCCTATTAAATTTTCAGACAATTTGGGTTTTAATTTAGTAATAGTTTTTTTTTCAACTTTTTTAGATGTAAGTGTTTTAATACCATTTACATCTTTTTGTTCTATATTTGTGAAATAATTCCAATTAAACTTAATACTAGAATATGATGTCAAATTTGTTATATTTATAATGTTGGAAATAATGGTTTTATTATTCACCAATTTTATATTTTTGGAGATATTTTCTACTTCATTAACATCTAATATATCTGTTTTTAATTTTTTAGATAATAGCATTTTCCCAGGAAGAAGTAATTTTCTTCTAATGCTTTTTCCTTTAATACTTGCTTTTGACCACATAAAATTTTTACCAGCTTTTTCTCCATATTTCTTATTTATTTCTTTCTTAATTCTATTAATTTTATTTACATCGCCTTCTTCATGAGCTTCAGATAAACGAGTTACTATTTTTAATTCATCTTCCTTGCGTTTATTCGCTTGATTTTCCCATCTTTCCTTGTTAATTTCATAATTTTTTTCTGCTATGCCAGATATTCTCATAAATTCATCTTCCTTTCTCTTTTTCTCGTTTTCTTCTTCCTCCAATTTTTTCTTTTCTTTTTTCTTTTCTTCTAAATCGATTAATGCTTTTTTATGAATACGGTCTACTTTTTGTTTATCCTGAATCCTTTTTAATTTAATTTTTTTTTCATCTTCAAAACTTGTAAAAGTATTAAATATTGAATCTGTCTTATTAACGATAGCATCTTTCGCCTCAGATGATATATAACCAAAAGTTACTAATAATGCTAATTCACATGGACTATTAAATAATTTAGCCATTCTAGCAGTCATATCAATATAATCATTTATGAACATCATTTTTTTTACATTGCTCTCTACCTCATTTTTAACTAAATTAGCAGCCATATCACCAGCTCCTTCTATAGCTCCTCCTGCCATAGGAACAAATCCCGCTATGGCTTTTGTTCCCGACGCGACTGTTTTTTCTGCCTTTTCAGATAATTGTTTTGCTAATTTTTGTCCAATCACATCCTTAACGGCTCCTTCCATCGTTTCTTTAATTCTGAGTTTTCCCATAATTTTATTACCCATTGTTTTATCTTCATAACTATATTTTTTCCAAACGGGATTTATTCGTCTCTTATTTCGATTATCGAATTTTTCATAATATTTTTTTATTACTGGGATAATATAATCTTTAACTTTATCTAACCAAGTTGTATTTGATTTAGTAGCTCCTGTTAATTGGTTCAAAACCATACCAATAGCATTGAGTAATGTATTAAATAAAGCTGTTAAAAACTTTTTAAGTTGACTAACAACACCGGAAATAATAGAGTATCCCGCACTAGCTACTTTTTTAATACCCGCCCAAACTGCACCAGCAACAGCTTTCATTCCTGCCCAAAGCCATTGGGCCGCCGATTGCATATAACCCGCTGCTGTATCATATACTTTCGCATAAGTGCTTTCATCACTTACTATTTTACGTAATCCATATACAGCGGCACCTACCACAGCTATAGGTGCCGCTGCTGCGGCTGCGCCAGTTAATGCTGTTCCAGCCGCGGCTGCTCCCGCACTAACCGCACCGGATATAGCCACACCAGCAGTTGAACTGGCAACCGCCGATCCACCAGCAGCAATAGCAGAACAAGCTGGCCCAGCACCATAATAAACCGCACCTACCATCATAACATCTACCGATCTTTTTAATGCCCACCTGGAAGCACCTTCTATCGCAACACCTACTGTATCTAATATTTCTCTAATATTTTCAGATAACTGTTTATCCTCAATATGACCGCTTAACAATATTGGAAATGGTTCATATTCATCACCTGGATTTTCTCTATAACAATCTGTTGTGCTCAAGAACTCAAATAATGTTGGAACTCGCTGATCGCAAAAATCAGGGGATATTTGATATAATATCTTTTTGCCAGTTTTAAAGCCTCTCGATTTTGGAAGTAATTTTGGATCAACTTCTGTTGTATGTTTAAATATTATTTGACTTTCAAATTGTTCTATAAGATTACCTTTTTGTATATCGTTTAAATTTTCTTCTTGATCAGAAGAATTTTTAAATATATATTTTCTTCTATCTTTTTCATACCAATTTTCTACCGTAATTTCATTTCCATCTAATTTAAATTTATTTAATATTTTAGAATTTTCATTATGTTGTGCTTGTAATAACCGAATATCACACACTCCATTAAGAAGTATTTGTCCAGTATTTTTACCAGAAGTGTTGAAATAGTTATGTATTGTCAAAATGTCATCTTCATTTATATGTTTAATGTTGTAACTCACATGTATAGTGGCTTCTAAAAATTGCCCATTATCTTCTTTTTTTTGGACCTCACTTTTTGTTATTTCAATACCATTAAATGGAAAATCCTTTTTTTTATTTGTTCGATTTGAATTAAGAATAGAATTCATGAGTTTAACTACTGATCTTTTAAATCTATCTTTGTCTTCATCATTTTCTACACTAAATTTATTAAAATATTCTCTATATTTGGTAGTAATGGAGGTTTTTATTTCAATAAGTCTATCTTCTGGATGACTTTTCTTCCAATCCTCTAAATTATTTATACGTTTTTGTCTTAACTGCTCTAAAGTCTTTTTTTTTTCATTTTTCGCAGTTTCTTTGTCTTTTATGATTCGTTCTTGTAACATCTTTTCAAATTCACCAAGGATTTTATCTCTATTATCATTCATCCATTTAGTATCTTTGTTGATTGAAATTTTTTCATAATTTTTGGGTTGATTACCCTTCCCCCATTTACCAATGTATTGTTTATCATATCCGCCTAATACTTCATACCACCAATCTGTCCAATTGTTCAACATGCCTTTATTAGACTTTGACGTTCCTAATAATGTATTTAATGATTTGTCACTAACTTTTTTGAAAAAATAACTAGCCTTATTTAAATCAGTATCATCATTATCTATCCTATATCCATTTTCTAATTTTTGGTTTTGGTTCCCATTCGTTTCTGCTATCATTTGTTTTCTTTTACTAATTACCCAACCAGTTCCGTGATAACTCATTTTCGTCAAAAAATAGATACAAGGATTATTATCTGACATTTCATCGTGGTTTTCCCCGGGTTCTCCTATTTTTGTAAAATAATGCTTTGTATTTAAATTATCACCTTTCCTTTCTTCATAAACCCCTATAAAACTCTTATTGATACATCCAATTAATGTTCTTTTTTTATGATCAGGTATATGTTTCCTTTTCATAAATTTTAAATATTTATTTCCACTATCATATTTAGGATCATCATCTTCCCCTTCCCATCCGATAGCATCTTCAAATACCCTTATTCTCATTGGATAAGGTTGTTTTGAAAAGTGATAAATATGTTCTTGCGCACCCCCATGCATAGAATCTTCTTCTGATAATTTTTCTGTTAAATTTAAAAAATTATCTAGGGATTTTTCAGCTACCCACATTGTAGTATCTAATGTTTTAACACCAATATATTTGGTACCATCAAAGACATGCTGTCCTATTACTTTGCCTCCTTCATTTAATATTTTCCAAGCATTTTGAGCTTTTTCTGAATTTAATGCTTCAATTGTTACTTCTTTAATCTCACCTAAAGTATTTATTGTTGTGTTTCCCAAAAATTTTATACTTTCACCAGTCCATTTAGCACCTCGTATTCCTAATAAAGTAGCTTGTTGAGCAGCATTTAATGTATACTCCCCTGTTGCTTTTGCTGTTGATTTAGTTAATTCAATTAATCTTTTTTTAGATTCCTTTATTGTACTCCCTACTCTTATTCCATATTCCAAACTTGACGGAGTATAATATTTTAATCTATTAAAATCAACCTGTTTCATTTCATTAGCATGGTCGTATTTCTTGGAAGAATATTTAATTATTGTATCTAAAGTTAATTTTTTATTTCGAAGTATTTCTGGATGAATAGACCCAAGAATAAATTTTTCGCCTAAATTAGTAATTTCATAACTATGATTTTCCGCATCAATAATTTTTATTTTAGGTTCAAATGTAATCTCATCACCATTTCTTTCGGATAAATATTCAGTTATTTTGGCAATTATATATTTTTCTAAAGTTTCAGAACCGGATTTTCTAGATTCAGTTACGTATTGTTCCTCTATAATTTTTTTTACTTCTTCTGTAGATATTTTACCTGAATTAGCCACAAGTCTTTTCTGACCCATGGTTCTAAATCCCTTTTCACCAATTTTAAATCCACTTTCGCATTCTTTATCGCAAGCGGGAGGTTCTTTATTATCATCACATGGTATACATTGACTACCATAACCTCCTCCCAATGCTCTGGTAATTCGTGTAAATTCCGATTGTGTGTAATATCCACTATTTAAATCGACTCTTCTTATAATTTGTCTAGTTTCACACCATTCAATAAATTCTATATTGACTTTATTACCTTGCTTATCTTTCTTAATAGAACCATCTTCATTGTATGGATTAGGAATTTCAACAAATACTTCTTTACTAAAAATATAATCTAAGTTTTCAGTTTCTGTTTCAGAACGAGGAACTGGATTACCATCTTTATCAAGAGTATTATCACCTATCGTATTCTGATTACTTGCTCCTTTAGGTAACTTACCTTTACCTATTTCAACAACTACCCCTACTGTTTCAAATAATTCCATAAAATTAATTGCTCCAGGATTCATTTCCATTTTATCAATAACCGTTTTTTCTCGACAATTGTTAATGCGGAATGTACCTGGGCCGCAATGGTGATATTCATTATCCCCCACCTGTTCAACTAAATCTTTATCACAACGTTTATTTGGAATCCATAAATAATTAAGAGATTCCATCATTTTATCATGCCAATTATTCCATTCTAATTCTTCAGGAGTTAACCCGGACATTTTAGCTTCTCTCGCTTTTCTATCCGCTTCCCATTTTTCTTCATTAACAACTATTTGTTCTAATTTTGTAATCTTATCTAAGTCTTGACTTATTTTTTTAATAGAATTATAAGCATTCCAATTTACTTTATTGTCAGGATCTGTTTTTATTATATTTATTTCAGCCATACCTGTTTCAGTATTTATTTTACATGGATGTTCTGCTTCGTTTAGTTCTTTAGCAATATCATTAGTGAATTCTTCTACACTAGGTTTATTTATATTAACAACTGAACCTATACCTATGTCTATATCCTCCAAATCTGAATCTTCAATTGGTTTCCATTTATCCATATCTGTTAATTTCTTTATGATATTTGATTTAGTAGAAGATTCAGATTCATCTTTGATTAGTAAATTTTTCAAATCTCCAATTGATTTAAGATTTTCCCATTTACCTAACCTCTCTTTATCAACATCAAATTCTTTTGCTCCTGGGTAATTATCACCTGAATCCAAATTAATAGCATTTACCAAATATTTAATTGTGGCACTTGATGTTGTTATAGAGCCTTTGGTTCCTGATTCGGGATCATTTGGTTGATTATATTGAAAATTCGACTCTGTTAATTTTTTATTAATAGTTGAAATCATAGTTGTATTGATTCCTAAATATTTACCTAATGTCATTGTAGCTCCATTTTCAGTATCCACATCATTTTCTAACATTTTTTCATATAACTGTTGTAACACTTTATCATTTTTTTTCTGTTTAGGATCTAATAACCAATATTCCTTTTCATATATTCGGAAAAAAATTCTTATAGCATAAAAATCTGTGTCTTTCTTAGTTACAGATTCAGCTAATTTTCCTTTTAATGAGTTTGAATAATATATTTTTTTAGCTGATACGCCTGGAAATTTTCCATCTTGGAACTGTTGTAAAGTGGTTTCAAGATTAGTCCAGGATATATCATCAATATCGGTTTTGAATAATTTATTTTTTTTACCATCAAATCCTAATGATTGAAATTTATTTTGATCACCTAATAATGTTAAATAATTACCTACTATTCTTACTTTGAGATATTGAACAGATTGATCTAAAGAATTCTTAAATTTTTCCATAGTTTTTTGATCGTCTTTTTTCCAATAAGCATCTTGGTTTCCATACATACTACCAGAGTCTCCACCTTTTCCTTTTATTACCGTTTTATCACCTATTCTGCTATTTAGGGGTTTACCTATAGTTTTACTTTGGACGATATTTATATCATCTTGTGCTATCCACCAGTCACCTTCTGAAATAACCATATCCCCCCGATTATAACTCTTCTCCTCCCAATTTGGTTGTACATTTTTCCATTTATTAATTATATCATCTAATGTTAAAAAGTTACCGTGTCCTATGGGAATTTGATTAGCAATAGGATACTTTTTAACTAAAGAATCTTTAGAATTTTGAATATGGTTAAAGGTTGTCCAATTACTAACATATTTTTCACCACTCTGAAATACTTTATTATAATCGATTTGTGTATAAATTGGAAGTAATTTTTCCCACTGTTGTTTAAAAATTTCTTGAGTAGTAATATCTGTTGGATCACCAACCCCTGTTGTAAAATTTATCACTTTTCCCTGATTAATCTTGTAAAGTAATCTTTCAAAGATAAGTGATCTCATTATCCACCTTGGAAATGGATCTTTACCTAAAATATCGGTAATTGACGTGGTCTTTAATTTGCCTATGGTTTGAGATGTTAGTTTATTTTTAAGGGGGTTTCGTAACGTTAGTATTCTCCACTCTATTATTTTTTCAATTACATTCCATAAATCTATCTTAGTTAAAAGTTGTCCTGGAAATATTATATTTATACTAGATTGCTCTCCGCTATTTTCTGAATTTATACTAAAAGGCAACCTACCTTCATCGACAATTAAATCATACCATTTTTTTAGAGCAGCGTCGTTATAAAAAGCATATGGATATACTTGACTTTTATAACTATCACACCAATTAGTTATTAGATCGTTTCTTGATTCGATGTTATTAATTAAATTTAAATCTAAATCTTCAAAATTATCTTCATTAAAATTTGGGTCGTCTTTTTTACATATATTAATAGCTTTAGTAATAGGATTATCACTAACATGATAAAAATCAAATTGGTTAAATAATTTTTTGACAATATTTACGAAAGCGTTTTTTGAATTTTGTCTATAAGAACTTCCTGAATCGGATTTCTTCCCTTGGTTATCTCTTAATGGTGAAAAAGAGTATTGAGTAGTGGCAACTCTAGTTGCTCCTATTATTCTAGCGGTATATGGCCAAAAATGACCATCAGCAAACGAAATAGCCTGAAGAGCCAGTTTAGTATTTTCCCATATGTTACCATCTTGATCATTATTATTACCTGGTGCAAAACTATCACTACCTGTTTTAGTTTTTAAAACTTTATTATTAACTATATTAAATAAATTGTTAAAACGATCTTTATGCGGAGGTGTATTCGCTTTAGCTATACTTTTCATCATACCATATGGTGAAACTTTATTAGCATTAATTTTAGCTTCAACATCACCTGATGCCATTTCTGTTAATTCTTTGGCTGCATCTTCACTATACCAACCTATTGTATAATTAGATGCCGTTCCAACAACTGAACCTAAAAATCCTTTGACATTATATTGTGGTTTATCCCTTAAATACTTTAATTGTATGTCGTTCATAATGGTATCGCCTTCTTCTCCTCTACCAGCACTTAGTTTTTGAGTATCAATATAAGAATATACTTCTAACCATTTTTTAAGTAAAGCTGGAGTTCCAGATTCAGTAGTTTGACATATATATTTTAAGGTATAATCTTTGTTTCTTCCTTCTTCATATTCTTTTTTTTTATTATCATAATAATCTCGATTTTGGATTTTAACAATATCATTGCTTAAATTACATCCATCTTTTGTTAAACATGCTAATGGAACATCACCATAATGTAATTGGTCTCCTAATCTCTGCATATGATTCCAACTCAACCTAAGCATTCTTAAATGAGAGTATTTTTTGAAGTTATTAAAATCATTTATTAAATTTTTTAATGTGGATTTACTATTTTTAAGTGATTCCAACCTTTCTTCAGTAGTTTTACCTAATAGTCCACCCGCTTTACCTTTAATGTAATCGAGGGCTTGTTCACCATAATAATAAATATAAGAGCAAATGGTTTCTAGAAATTCTTCGTACATTTTGGTAGCTGCTTTATACCAAGTGGGATTACTTTGAAGGATTTTCATTACAAGTCCACTAAAAGCACTCTGTCCAGCAAGGATAAACGACCATAACATAAAAATTAACCATCCTGCGACAGATAATACTACTCTACCTAATCCCAGTCCCCACGAAAATAATTTACCAGCATAGGGAATTGTTCTCTCTATCCATTTTTGCCATGAAGTAATATATGAATTATTCCATACTCTTATACCCCAATTTTTAGCACCAGTCGCTTGGTTTAATCCTGGTAATTCTTTATAAAATTGACTAAATGAATTAGCAGTTTCAGTCCCAAACTTATCTCTTTGAGATTTCATATAATCTGTAGCTGAATCAAAACCTTTGGTCAACGCACTTTTAGAACTTGAAATCACAGTATCTTTTTCTGCTTTTTCTTTATCATATTCTAATTGAATTTCTTCTGTTATTTTTTTAAATTCTTCAATATTTTTACTTGTTTGTTCAATTGACTTTCCATTTATCTTAAAAAAAATTTTCGAAATTTCTATAAATTCATCCTTGTCCTCTTCTGGAAACATTAAAATAGCTAAAGTCTTTAATTTTTTAGAAATTGTCAAAAATTTCTTATTCTTTTTAGTATTAAATTCTTTCCATTTACTACTTGGTTTTTTAGCACCACCTAACTGCGCATTATTAAATGATGTTATGTTATTATACTGATAACCCCCATTTTGCATAAACTGAACTAAATGTGAAGAATCAGTCATTTGTTGAGGAGTTAAGACACACGAATATTTACCATTTATGGCAGCATAAATACATCCTGAATCATCGAAATCAAATAGAATTTCTTTTTTGACACCACCCCCTTTTTGTTTTTTCGTGCTATTCAATTCCGCATCCACTTCTTTAATCATATTGTAATCACTTAATAATATTATTTTCATTAATTCTATTGATGAATTACCATTTGATGGAACATTTCTACAAGAATGTATATTTTCAAATCTAACATTTTTTGATATAGAATTATCAAATAGTTTGATATCATATGTCGTCGTTTTATTTAAATCAATAAAATCTTTTGGTTCTAAAACAACTTCTACACCTTCAACTTGTGGGTAATAAATAGTATATTGTTCTCCATTTTTAGATATTTTTTTTATAATCGCTTTCCCAGTGAAAGATTCTCTATTTTTTCCTGTTATATCACCTTCCGACATAGTTTTAACATATTTATCCCAAACATCTGGTTCTGTTAATCTTACAGTTACCTTATCACCTTTTTTAAACTTTTTAGGTTCATTTATTGTAATTATTTCACCATATTTGACTGGAGGTGTAACATCTATAAAATACATATCTTTGTATTCTTTTTCTAATACTATATTTTCTCCATTAATATTTAATTCGTCAAGTTTAACTTTATATTTTTCATCAAAATATGAATTATTTGATTCTTTTTTATTTTTAGTTGTTTTATCACTTTCTAATAACGATAATATTGTAGCAAATTTTCTCTGTCCATCATGCTCTACTTTTACTCTACTACCTGGTGTAGCTACAGGACCTGGTAATAATATATTTTGTTTACTAACTCTGTACACTGATTGTGTTAATCTACCTTGTTCATTTTGCGTATCTATAGTTACATCATAAAAAATATCCGTTTTTCCTAGGAATTCTTGTCTATTTGTCAATGCTAACTGTTTTAGTGTTACATTGGGATCTTTGTCAGATAACCGAGAAAATGGACCATTTTTTATCGCCGCTTTAATATAATTATCTTTTTTTCTTCTTTCTGGTACGCCTTCTTTTAGATTGCTAGAAATTATTGCCTCTTTTAAAATATGAACAGAATCACCAATTCTTAATTGAACAAGATTATTATATCTTTCTTGTTCATTATCTTCTCCCATTATTCCTACTCTTGTGCCTACTGATAAACTTCTCATTTTAGATAAATATTTTAATTGGTTAGTTCTAGTAGATAATAATCTATCTTTTTTGATTCTAGCTTTTTTCCATAAACCCGCACCTCCAGTCAAAATATCACCAGTGTTCATTTCGGACCATGTTGGTATAGAATCTTCATTAAGAGCACACAGATAAGAATTTATGGTATTATTACAGTGATTGTAAATTTTGTGAGGGAAAACTCTTGTATCTTGGATATTTTTCCAATATGCATCATCAAAAGTATCATCTCTTGGAACTATTAATATATTATTAGCTGAGTCTTTATTGTGTATAAATTTTGAATTTCCCGGTAGTGTTTTTTTTTCCCATCCTTTGTCGCATTGTTTTTCAGCAAGATAATACCAACCATCCTTCGTGCATTCAATTGTTTTACCATTTTTCAAATCATATGTTTCAATATCAAATTCACCATCATCATCAAATACGATTTCATATATCCATCTTTTCTTTGGACAAGTATCTTTATTTTTTGTAGTAGAACTTCCACCTATCTTAGCCCTGTTTGATGTCATATTTTTATTATATTTATGCATACCCGTTTCATTAAATAAGGAACTTATCTCCGATGCTATATCATCGTTTCTATTATTTACATTTGATTTATTTTTTTTCCATTTATGCATTCCCGTCTCATTAAATAAGGAACTTATCTCCGATTGGGTATCTTCATCTCTATTACCACCTAATAAATATTTTGATTTCTTACTTTCATCGGATTTCTTCCATTTTTCCATTTCAATTTCTTTCCTTTTTTTAATTTCGTCTTCTTTTTTCTTACTTTCCATATAACAACGCTGATAACCATCTTTCTGTCCTTCTGGTGTTCCAGGCCAAGAAATATTATTTTTCTCTTCTAACTCGTTATCTGGCCATTTAGGATGTGGACGTAATTTAGTATTATTTGTAGTGATTGAATGTGTTGTATAATATTTATTGACTATTTTAGCTCTTCTAAATTTTTTGGTTCCTTTGAGTCTTGCTGAAACTATATCACCTACATTTAATTTTCTTATGTCTAATTTTTCTAATTGATTTTTACTAACATAATCACAGCACCGATATTTATTCATTTCATTATTTTGAGACGGATCAGTGATAAATTCTTTCCATTCTAAAAATGATGAATATTTTCTTTTCATAAATGATGCATTAACTATAAATTTCCTGTCAGTATGACCTTCAATTAGTTGTCCTTTTTCTGAACTCCAAACTTTACTTTCTACTTTCATTTTTACGATAGCGTTAACATCATCTAAATTTTTAATGAAATCAAAAGGTATCGCGTTACCTCTTTCGTCAAATGCGTCAGATGGACTTAAATATCTATATCCACTTGGGTGAATATATTTATGTTGATAATTTGTATCAGAACCATCTACTTCATATGATTCTCTATTTACACCTCCTAATTTTTCAAAGTTATCATTAAAATCTTTTTTTTTCTTACCGAGGCTTTTTAAAGATAAATATTTAGTTTCACCCATTTGACCTTTAGCATTCTCTATTCGAAGCCATTCTTCTCCTGCTTTTTCATCACCTAATTTATGTTCTTCGGAACCAGAAAAAATCCAACCATCTGGCGTAGCAGCTATTATATCACTATCTTTTCTTGTAATATATATATTATAATTAGGACATTCTATAATTTCATTGGGATAAATTTTTTGACTTTCATTATTAATTTTCCAAACAGTTTTTCGTAAAGGCTTTCCCCAATTAGGGGAATTATAATAATTATTTATTAAACTCCCGTCATTCGCACGATTACCTACTTGATAATATTCAATAATTCCACCACATGCTTTCTTGTTGTCACGTATTTCGGTATCTCTTGCGCGTATATCTCTTAATATTTCACTATTTCGAATATCTCTTTCGTCTTTATTAGCTTGGGTTTCCCCACTTGGCTTTTTTTCTAATTGTAATTCACCTGGATACGCAGCTGACATTTCAATATCAATTGCCTTATGGCATTCTATAATACTTTTACCTATTTTATCATAATCTTCTTCGAATAGGGTCTTGTCTGTAATTACAACTTTTCTCCATTGTGAATAGTTCTCATGTATCAACATAAACAATCTAGAAGTAATTATATTATCGCGATTCATGGCATACGCACCATCTACATGGATTTTATATTCCTTAAATATTTCAGATGTAACTACAAATTTATGAAGAGTATTTAAATAATCTATAACTTCTTTTCTTTTAGTTTCATAATCTTCCCATTTTTTTAATCCTGGTAAAGCTGTGTCTACAATTTTTTTGGCAGCTAGACCGGAAACAGTAGCGGTAGCGGCTGTTAACGCGATACCAGTCCAAGACCAAGCAGCTGCTACTCCTGCTATCATCCACCCTCCCGCGGCAAAAATACCAACCGCAAGACAAGCTATTGCTATTGTTCTAATATTTTTAGAAAAAGTTCTGTTTAATGTTTTAGCAAAATTACCTGATCCATCTTTTATCATTGTAAATATATTTTTATTTGTTCTAATTCCAGCTATTTCCCACTCTCTTACCATTGTAACAAGTTCACCATAAGGTATATTTAAAATACTATCAAGTTTACCATATTTTAAAAACAATTCTGGTCGCTGATCTAAATCAATCTCGTGATATAACTCAACAATTTTTTCTTTAGTCTCCATATATTTATGCGGATTAATCAATAAGTTAATTGACTCCTTAGTTGAGTTCCACACATGAATGGCTTTCGAAGCAATCCACGTCCAAAAATCACTCATTTTTTCCATCACATTATCTTTAACCTCTTTAAGCATTTTAAGCACATGAAAAAATAATTCTTTTAAATTTTTACCTCTCTGCCAAACCATTCTAAGAATATTTTCACCTGAATATTCGATTTTAAGATAATTTATCTGTTCATTCTCTACATCAGGTAATTTACCACCATGCTTTGTTGCTCTTACAGCTCTCAATGTTTCGAATAAAACTTTTGAAATTAAATCCATACTATTTTCTACAACAAATACTGTTTTTGGATATTCTTCCTTCCATTTTTGAAAAGCGTCATCGCCATATAATGGATTTTCTTCACCACATACATCGCATTTCCAATTTATTCTTAAATTTTCAGCATAGTCACAGTTTATACATTTCCATATTCCTTGTTTTTCTCGGTATTTTTCTGCCCGTTTTTTAAATTCTTCTTCATATTTTTTACAAGTTTCGTATTCATGTCTGGATGATTTACGATTACCTTCTGTTAAAATGGTCACAAGCAGATGTTCATCTGTTTCATTTTCTTCAAAATTATTATTTACTACACTTTGTTCGTGACGCTTACTAGAAATTTTATAAATAATACCTTCATGTTCAGAAAATATTTCTTTTTGTTGCTCTTCTCTATTCATTGATTTATCAGCACTAATTATTATACTACCTAGTAAACTATCCTTTTCTACTTTATCTCCTTCTTTGACTTCCCAGTGTAATCTACCGGTTATTCCTCTATTATTTTCTGATATTTTAGGAGAATAAATTTTATATAACCTGGATATATAACCCACTTTATCACCGGAGTGAACAAGATTCTCTTTATCCATTTTTTCAGAATCTTTTTTTAAAAATCCCGATGCGTCTGATATCAGTTCTATACAATTTTTCATATTACAATCTGTATTTTCATTATCTTCTTTTACTATTTCTTCTTCTGATTTTTTTTCCTGTTGCACATCTTCTCCAACAACACTCTCTTTGTCAGATTTTGTTATAAAAATTTTAGCATACACTTCGCCATTTTCCACAAATTCTTCATTATCTTTAAGCCAAACTAAAGTTCCAGTTAACGTATTATCTACACATGTTGGGTCATCAGGTTTAGTCACACAATATTCTGTCAAGATGGGAGTTTCATCATCTTTTTCTTGTTGTTCTTCTTTTTTTTCTAGTGCTGCTCCTCCTTCCAAATTTGTAGTTTCTTCATCGTCTTCTTCATCGTCTTCGGTTAGTTTTTCATCACTATCCTCTTCATTATTCGTAACATCATCTGTTTCAATTTCATCATCATCTAAATTAATTTTAAGATTAGGAACTATAAGATCAATTGACTCAATCTGCGTAATAACATCCTCCATTGTTTTCATTGATTGACCAGGTTGTTCATCGAAAATCATTTGCGAATCATCGAAGTCCTGATTAACATAATCGCAGTTAATATCTTGACTAGATTCATCTATATTTCTAATAAAAATTTTATTAGCTATTTGTCTATCTTTAATAAAATCTATGATTTTATCTAATTGTGTTGGTAATATACTCGGTTTTAATTTAGTATTTTCAGTTCCTAAAATTTGTCTTAATAAATCTATATTGTAAGTAAATAACTTATCTCCTGTTAGATTATTACCATAAGTTTTAACTGGTTTAGATTTACCATCTTTCCATGTTGGAAAAGGTGCTAATAATTTAGCAATTTGTTTATCTTCTAATTCTATACCATTACTTTCATTACTTAAAAAGTAGTATATATCTTTTTTTGACCAAGATATAAGGGGTTTATCTAAATCTACTTTGTCATCAGATTTGTTTTTAATTTCTTTTTCTAGGTAATCTAATCTATATTGATTAGCATTTAAATCCGTAGTAGCTTCTTCTTCAATGCGTTTATTCAGATCATTCATAATAAAATCTATATTATGTTGATCTATAAGGAATTTATTATTCCTCAATTTAGTAAGTTTATAAAGAGGTTGATTTTTGTGACAAGTTAATGGTATAGAACAATGTGATAAATATTCTTTTCGTATTTCAATTATTTTGTTTGAATATAAACTTAAATTAGTATCCAAACTTTCTGGTATGTTTGCTTTGTCAGAAGGACTTGAATCTAAAATATTTTTACTTTCTAATTTTATATTTTTTTCATCATTTTTTTTTGTTATTTGTATTTTTTTATTATACTTTACAATTAATAATTTATTGTATTCTTCTATAAAATTTTCATACTTTTCTCTAAAACCACCTACTCCTTTATTACCCATATTTTGTTGAGACTTCGATCTCTTTTCACTATTGGGTAATACTCCTAAATATTTATTTAAGAAATCTTGTTCAACTCTTTTATCTTCTTCTTCTTTTTTTTTAGCAGCTTCTTCTCTGGCTTTTTTCTCATCGGATTTTCTTTGTGCCTCTTTAATGTAAGATGTCACTTCTTGATAATTCGGACAGTCTACAGATAATTCTCTTTGCATTTTGGTCATCATTTGTTCATGTTCATCTATATTCATATTTTTAATTATACTAAACTGTGTTTGGCAATTATGTTTTTTAACTAATTCTCTCATTTGTTCAAGATTAAAACAACCATTATTTCCCGAATTTAAAATTTTTTTCATTTCTAGTATTTTTTCTGGAGTTTTTTCATTTGATAACTGTGTTAATCTAACATAAGTTTCTAAGCATATCTTTCTTTTCTCAAATTTTGATATTAATTCTTTAGCATAATCTTTATTCGTGCCTATAGGATATAAATTTTCTAAATCTATTGATGCCAGTTCGATATTCACATATTTATGACCAGACCAAGCAAATTTATTATCATAATTTAAGACTAAATTAGCATCGTTTTTTTCTATAAAAAAAGCATCATTGTTGTAGTTTATTTCATTTTCTCGACTTTCCTGTCTTGATCCATATACATAACTTTCATCGTACATTGGATTAAATAATAACTTATCAGCATCGCTATCTGTTTCCCAGTGCCAAAATAATAAACTTTTTCCTTTTACAGGTATCGTGACATTATACTGATTATGATTACCAGAACTTGTTCCTGCGGAATCTACTTCTATTCTTATTTTTTCAACTCTTCTATTCTTAAATCTTTTTCCAAAATCGATATTAAAAATACGCTCAATGACATCTTTGGATACTAGGCCGTGAACTTTAGGGTTATATGTTGTTTTAATAAATTCTTTTTTTATATCACCATCTCCATATATTTCTATAAAAATATCACTGGACATTTTTATTTTGGTTTCCATTAAATATCTTGTAATACTTTCACAGGTGAGATTGATATTTTCATTTCCTGAAGATATAGATTCAGATTCAGAATCATATATACCATCTCCTGAATTTTCTAAATCTGTTATTGCGAAAAAATAAGGCAAGTTGTTTTTAATTACAATAAAAACATCACCATTTGTAATACGACCTTTAAGTGTATTACAGTTAATAACTGGATTTTCACCTGTCCAATTAATACTATTTATTTTAATATATTTGTTGACTTCTTTTTTCTTTACTATATATGATGATATATTACTTTGATTTACTGTTGTTGATGGTATAGGTGCTCCTCCCCGTTGTAATTCTAATTCAGCTTCTTCTATTTCATCAATTAAATGATCTATATTTAATTCACCTTCTCCACCTCCCAATTGAATGTTAGCTTCTAAAAAATTATGACAATCCTCGTCATTAAACTCCATTTTGGTAGTTTTCTTAAGATAATTCTTAAGTATAGAACTTTGTATATTTGTTTCAAATCTGGACTTTCCATTACGTCCTCCACCTTTTACTTCTGTCATATCATTTCTCTCCAAATAAATAAATGGAATTAAATCTTTTTCAATGTTATTAATATTTTCATAATGAGATAATTTAAGACCCTTGATCAATTCACCCTTCATTCTCCCAGTACATGGTAATTGATGAACTATATCTTCTAATTGATTCAATGTCAAACCCCCACTCTGTTCATATAGTTCTTTGGCTGCTTCCCTATTTGATTTGGGCATTCTTTTATAATATATATAGGTATTTTAAAATACCGAAATTTAAACTATATACGTATTTAATTTATTTAGTAATTATTTTCAAAAATAAAGTATATTTATATTATATACACTCTATTACTATGTCTAAAGTAGGAGAAACTAATTTTTCAGAAGTAAAATTTCTATATGATATTTCTCTTGGAACTTTTATCAATTTACCATCATTATCTATTGTATTAAAAGCACTATTAAATACAAAATTAACAAAATCTCAAAAATTACCATTAATTGGTATCACTATTATTTCCGGCCTTTCCACAATTTATGGAAAAAAAACACTTCCTATTACTCTAATATTGAATATAATGTCCGTTGTTTACTATAGAACAATTATATCTAAGGATAATACAAAGCATGAATATTTAAATGTATATATGAATACTTTATTAACTATGAGTATTCTATTTATTGTATTATATACTGATCAATTATACTTGAGGAAATAAGATATAAATTTATAGTCTTTATAATTTTATATTTTATATTTTACAAAACAATTTCATATTGAATATAATGTCCGTTGTTTACTATAGAACAATTATATCTAAGGATAATACAAAGCATGAATATTTAAATGTATATATGAATACTTTATTAACTATGAGTATTCTATTTATTGTATTATATACTGCTCAATTATACTTGAGGAAATAAGATATAAATTTATAGTCTTTATAATTTTATATTTTATATTTTACAAAACAATTTCATATTGAATTTCATTCAAATTAGAACCTGAATCTTTAGAACCAGAATCTTTAGAATCGGAATCTTTAGAATCATCATACTTTATATGTTCTAATCTAATTTTATCTATTAAGATTCTGGCTTCTTTTAATTTATCATAATCTATTCTAACACGGTTTTCTATTTTATAGTCTCTTTCGAAGTAAAATTTTTTAGCTGTAAAAATAGAATCAGATATTATATCATAAACAACATATATACCCTCCCTGCTATTTATTACTTTAGTATTTTCCCCATGATCTCTTAATTGAATAGAAACAAATTGATGATTATTACAATTATATGCTAGAAATCTGATTCTTAAACGATATAATGAATCACGATGATCTCTTTTTCTAACTTTTTCATATACTATTGAAAAATCCGAATCACTCATACTATACATTTTACCATCTTTCCATATTAACAACCAATCTCCTATTTTACCATCGTGATTATTTTTTCCTACCTTAAATGTAAAATCCTCTTTCAAACATACTGCCCATACTAAATTACCATTATGGTACAAATTAATATTTTCGTTATTAACCCAATCTTTAAAATATTCATCATTAATTGTCCTATTTATATTTCTATATTTAAATATTTTCCCCAGAGATGTTATATTTGAATGATTACTTATAATTTCGCATAAAAAAGATATTAGTAAAGCTACTAAACCTAAACCTATACATGAAAATAAAAAAACTAACATTTTATTATTAATAGGATATAAGTCACCTAAACCTACTGTAGTTATAGTTATCACGCAAAAATATAATGCATCTATAATTGACCAATTTTCTCCTAATGAAAATGTAAAAGTTCCCAATATTAGATATAAGGCTATCAAAATAATAACATAGGTAAATTGTTGACATGATTGGGTTATTTTAAGTAAATTCCAATTTTTAATATATACAATATTTTTTAATTCTTCATAATTGATTTTACCATCTCCATCAATATCAGCATCGTCAATTATATCCTCTAATTCTCTTTCAGATAAATTATCCTCTAATTCATTTATAATTTTCCTCGTCTGATTTGGTGATAAATCTGCCCCTATATCTAATTTTAAAAGCTTATAGGCTCTTTTTATAGGATCATTTTTAACTATAGAAATCCAATTTAAAGTATTTAATGTTATTGAAGCAAATAGTCCAAAAGAGTAAGCACCTATAGGAACTCCTAATAATATATAAAACATAGAAAATATTTTACCACTTGTAGAAACAGGTGTAAATTTACCATAACCTATAGTGCTTACCAAGGTAAAGGCAAAAAAAACTGCCTCATCCCACTTATTCCAAAATAAATACTTCTCTTCTGGTGAAACCATATCCCCTATTATAAATAAATTATTGTATTGATAATCAGTTAAATTAGATTTTAACTGAATTAAAAATTCAGAATACTCCCTAAATTTTTCCTCTTCTATTCCCTGTTCCAGTTGTTGAAATATTAACCCACCTATAAATATATAAAACATTAGTCCAAACATAACTAAAATAACCTTGGTGTCAATAATGATGTTGCAAATATTACTACATGTATATTTTAATGATTTATTATTTCTATTCCAATTATTTTTAGGAATATTTTTAGATATTTTGGATATCGCACCCACATATCCACCTAATTGTTTGTGAATATAAAGGGATTGGATTTTTTTAATCCGCCTTCTATTATTATTCATTTAAATTGTTAATCTAATATATTTAATTTTTTAAGTATTTAAAATAGTATTTATACTAAATTTTATAGTTTATTGTGTTTTTTAATTCATTATATCCGCCATATTCTACATAAAAAACTCTTTTAAAACCACCTAACCTTTTAAGAATTTCTGCTACCCTAAATGATCTCTCACCATTTGAGCAAAAAACCATAATATACGACATTTTACTTATACCATCTAAATATGTTACTTTATTGGGATATGAAGCCATCGATTCTATCCAAATAGAATTTTTTATACTTCCTAAATTATGTTCTTCCTTACTTCTAACATCTATTAAATAATGTATTTGTCCTGAATTAATAAGTTTATAGGCTTTATTAGCTGGAATTCTAATAGGACAATATACTAACATATTCACCCCCTTGGGAATAAAATTTTTTTTTAAACCTGGTATTTTGAATCCAAAGTGGTCTCTATCTCTTAGTTTTACTTCAGGTTTAAGAATATTTGGTCTAAATTTATTAATACAAATCTCTCTTCTCGATTGATAGCCTCTAAAAGGTTCACGTTTCTTTATAAATGAAAATAAAATACTAAAAATTAGTAATAGATATATAGTATTATTCATTACTATGATAGTAGAAATAAATTTGATCTGTTGATTTTTCTATTTTTGTAAATTATAATATTAAATCATTCATCATGGATTTTATTTCAGCTCTCGACGAATCTCATCGTAGAAACGCATACCTCGTGACTAAAAATGGAGGTATACCTAGTTATGCCCTATGGAGAGAGACGGATATTGAAAATCAAACGATTGACGAACGTATTTCTTGGTGGGAAGAATCAGAAAAAACTCCAGATCAACAATATATTCTCCAAAATCTGCTTTATATGAAAAAAAATGGTATCACGTCCGAATCACTTGTGGATAATAATCAGAAACCTAACTTTGGAGAAAATGTCAATAGTGACAATCAATATAAAGAAAAAAAAGTTAAAAGAGATACTACTGAAAGAGATACTACTGAAAGAGATACTACTGAAAGTAATAATATAGAAGAGTTTTGCTCAAAAAGATATAGTAATGAACTATATTGTGATATTTAATGAGTTTTACAAGTCAATTAAATATAAATTAATAGTTACTATTTATAATTATTAATTTATTAATTTATTACTTTATTTTTTCCCATTTTTGGGTAAACAACTGTAGGTAAAGACTCTATAAAATCATGATAATTAATATATTTTTTACCATTCGTCATTTTTGAAAAATAGTCTTTATATTTATTATGACTATATTCTTCTGGAACTACACCCATTCTATCTAGAGCTTTCATAAAGTTTTCATAATCCAAGTGTCTGCAATTATATTTATCATAATATTGGAAAAATTTCCTTAATTTTCTATTTTCTTGACCAGATGTTTTTGATTTAACTAACATCTTGTGATATATATCTTTTTTTATGGAATCTACCTCCCATTGCTCTAAGTCAAACTCCTGTTTTTCTTCGTTAAAGTAACTTGTCATTAGTATAATGTCTATTTGTTTCTATTTCTTTAAGTGAATCATTTGATGCTAACATACAAGTTTTTTTTTTTACTATTTTATCTTCTTCCTCCATCCATTCCTCTCGTAATACCGACCATCTATTTTTTCTTCTCCGTAATACTATTTTAGGCATAGGATCATTAGTTGACATTATAATGACTTATATTTTTTAGTTTTTAAATACCTGTAATATTATAAAATTAACAGTACAGTTAACACTAAATTTTATAATAAACTAAATATTTATTCAGGATATTCAGGATATTCAGGATATACAGGATATTCTATTTATCCAACAACCTGAAATTTCTACAGGATGATTAGGAAACCTATGTAGGTCCCTGGTAGTAAATCCTAGTTCAAAATTATCGTCACTATATATTTTTTTTTGATTATAATAAGTTTTTATTCCATTATCGCCTATATAATCTTCTATTTGTATTGGGGTAAAATTTAAATTTAATAGTTCAGTATCATTATGTTTTACCAATATATTTAGATCAGTATAAGTTCTTCTGTCTAATTGATCTATTAATGAAATATTTATTGATTCTAAACAAGTTGAACTTCCATAATAATATCCACAACAATTGTAATAGTTTTTATTTTTAGAATTATTGCTTAACTTAAACCAAAATGGATTAGAATTATCATTAGCACTATTATAAAAACCAATACAAAATCCATTATTAGTAATAATATTTTTACCATAGTTATCTAAATTATCTAAATTATCTAAATTATCTAAATTATCTAAGAGATTTATAAATTTTTTTTTTTCCATTAATTATATAATTAATTATACAATTAAATTTATAATTAAATGTTTATTTGCGTTTAATTTGTCAATATTATTATATATATATATTATACTTAAGCTTTATTTTTATTTAAAGTTTAGTCACTTATAAAAAGTGTATTAGTTATGACATATGATTAATACGAATTTATATTTTAAGATTGGGTACAGCAATATATTAAATAATCAGAATATATTAATCAATACCGGCTAGGCTGGAAATATTTGATTAATGACTATTGGAAAGACAATTGACTTTGGAAAGACAAATGACTTATGGAAAGACATATGACTACAAACAAACGTTTGGGCCCCCAATCTGGTTAGAATTATTTTTTTTTTATGTATTATAGTATCAAATAATATTAATATTTTTGAACATTAAATAATACCTTATTTAAATAATTACCTTTAGGAATTCATTAATGAATATTTCTGAAAAAAAAGAAATATATTAATTTTTTGAATAATTTGAGTAATTTATAGATATTAGAAAGAATATCAGTAATATAAATTATAAGAATTGGATCCTATCAAACATTTTTTGCAATTGAGTTCAATATATTAAATATTCCCAGGCGAGAATATATAATTGAGCAATGATAATTGGCAAAATAAATTTTAGAATATATATTTTATATTATTCATTTTTAAATTAATTTATTAAACACATTAGGTGTAAATTAATATTTTAGTAGCGTAGTAGTCTTAGTTGTGTAGAGGTGGTGTGGTCAAGTGGTCGTGTCAGTGGTTAGTAGTGTCCGTATGGACTTTTTATAAAGGGATCAAAATGATTTCTAATTATATTAAATTTTTTTAACGTAAATTTTCAATATTCATTTTTTTTATATATTAAACTTCAAAAACTTTAACTTCAAAAACTTTAACTTCAAAAACTTAAACTTCAAAACTTTAACTTCAAAAACTTTAACTTCAAAAACTTTAACTTCAAAAACTTTAACTTCAAATAAAGGGTTTATTAAACCCAAATAATATTTTTTGTGAAAAAATAATTTACAATTTTCATATATTATAAAGCTATGATAGATAGTTTTAATAATATAGACATTTCAATTACTTTATTTAGAGGGGGAAGTATTTTTTTTTTATTTTCAATAAAATTTTTATAATTTTATAATTTTTAACATTTCATATATAATGATAAAAAATATATTATTCTGTTCATTGAAGAGTTTCTAAAACATTATTATTTAGATTAAATTTTATATTATGGCTTTTCAAAATATTGGAAAAATAAATTTTAGTTTTATCACATATTTCTGTAATTTTATTTTCGGTTAGGAAATTTTCAATATTATTATTAGACATTGATTCTCTTATAGTAATTATACCATAAGATTTATCATCATTAATTAATTTACCATAACCACTTATAGAAGAATATAGATCGATATAATTACTTTTTGAACCATATTGCCATACTGTATCAAAAAGCCAATAGTCTTGATTATTTAAATTAGGTTTAATTACTAGTAAACTTTCAGTAATAATAAGTTTAGGATAGGAAATTTCAGTATCTAGCATATTTTTATTTAATTTACTTAACATTACTATACATATACATATAAAAAGCTTTAATAGATAAGTATTTAAAAAAAATTGAATAATTATTTATGAATTATATAATTTATAATTATTTATACTATAAATATGAAACTCAATGGTAAAATATCATATTTAGAATTAGAACAACTCGTATTTGTTCTTAAGAAAAACATAGTTAACTCATATTTAAAAAAAATTTACCACTACCAAAGTCTATGGTTATTTAAATTTAATCATCATACGTTTATATACGATCCTGGTGTAACTATATGGATTGGGACTTTTACTGAAAGAGAAGATGGAAAAAATCTACATTCGATTTGTAAAAAATTTAGAAAGGAATTATCAGATAGAAAAATTATATCAGTTGATATTGTAAATAATGATAGAACCATGGTTATATCCTTTTATGATTATAAATTAGTCTTTGAATTGTATTCGCAAGGTAATATGATACTTTTAGATAAAAATAATAAGATAGTTAAAGTTCATCGAGAAATTAAAAGTAAAAAGGGAGAAAAAAACAATTACGTAAGAGAACATGATATGGAATATAACATAGATACTTTAAAAAATTATGACAATTATATAACTAAACAATACATATGGAAAAAATTAAATCAAGAAATTTTTGAAAAAAATACTGATATTGAAATTGAAAATGAAATTGAAAGTGAAAGTGAAAATTTTAATATATATCAAGGACTTCAAAAATTATGGTCAATTAAATATCAGAAAAAATTAGATAAAACAAGTAAAATAAAGGCTAAGAAAAATAAATTTTCAATCAAAGATAATATCCATAATCAAATAAAAAACTTTAATAAAAAAATGGATAAAAAGGATAAAAAAATAACACAAATTGAAAATTTACCCTTTGATCAAATTGATTACAAACAATTAGGAGAATTATATTCACAAAAGAAGAAGGTTAAACATAAATTAGAAAAAGCTGAACAAGTATATCATAATTCCAATAATAGGGAGAGAAAGAGAGTAAAAAAAATTATTCCAAAAATAGAATTAGTAACCCATCTTTGGTATCAAAATTATTATTGGTGGTATACCAAAAATGGATTTTTAGTAGTAGGTGGGAAAGACTCTACTGATAATGAAAAATTAGTTAAAACATATTTAGGAGAAAATGACTATTATTTTCATACTGAAGAAGCTGGATCTGGTTCATTCATTCTAATTACGAATGGTAAAATTCCCGATGATATAGATTTGGATGAAACTGGAGAGGGTGTTCTATCTCTTTCCACACAATGGAATTCTTCCTATAGTTCTGGTAAAGTATTTTATGTGATGGGAAATCAAGTATCGAAAACTCCACCAGCTGGAGAATATCTGGTTAAAGGTAGTTTTATGATTTATGGTAAAAAAACTTATATCAGGGTAGATAGTTGTCAACTTGGTTATGGACTATATAATGGTAATCAATTAATGTTAGCACCATATAGAATAGTTAAAAGACTTGATGGAGAATGTGTAAAATTAACACCAAGAGCTAATATGAAAAAAATGAAGGGAAAAATAATATCTAATATGTTAAAGAAAAAATTACATATTATTCTTAGTGATGATATCCGATTATTTAATAAACCATGTTATGTTAATTAAACATTATACAAGATTATTAAGACACTATAATAGTAAAAGTTAGAAAAATAAGGTTTATCCAAATATAAACTTATAAAAAATTGATCAATATTGAAATAAAAGTTTTTATTTATTTAAATGTATTATTTACCTGAAGAAATTGTAGAATATATTATATCATTTACATGTGATAGAAGAGGGTATAATATAGATCATTATAACAAAAGAAAAAGGGATAATTCGCACAGAATGAAAAGGTTAACAAATGAAATAAGTTATTTTAAACACAATAACTATAGTATTAGTTGGTTAAAAGCAAACTGGAAACAAAGACAAAATTCAAAAGCATTTAAAAGGAGTATTACAAAAGGTCATCCTTCTGTCTTATATCATATTGGCTGTTATGGAAGTTACCGTGATGAGTTATATGTTTCCGAATACATAAATTTATAAAAAATGTATGACAAAGCACTAAATATCAATAGGAATTAAATTTTCTAACTCCGTTTTACTTAATTGTCCATTACCTATAACCATATTAATGAATTTTTGTGTCTTTTTCATTATTAAACTATCATATATTTTTTTAATATTAGATTTACCATTTTCATTTAATGGGAGGATTACATTTACATGATTCTCCGCATAAAATTCTTGATGAATACTATCTTCATTAACGAATACTGGTGAAATAGATATACTTCTATTTCCCCTAAACCCCCTATTAATAAGTATTACAGGAGGTTTAAGTAACTCTTTGGGTGAAGTGAGTTTAATATACTGTTTTTTCTCTGGATTTTTCCAAGTTTTCAAAATAATTTCATTATTACCTAAATTATCAGCATAAGTCAGCAACTTTCCACCTTGGTCTTTTTCAACCAATTCACTTTTGTGTTGATTCCAAACTATTTTTCCTGTTCTAACCTCACAATTAAGCTGATTAATTGTTTTAGTTCCATCAATAAGCAAATTTACTTGTATATATTGATCCGAAAATATTTTTGAAGTTGTTTTTACTATATATTTTCCATCATTAGAATTACCTATTGATAATTTTTTTATAGTAAAAATCATTACCGGTATATCCGTATCTAAAAATTGTCCAGAAACATGAGATATATCTAATATATTACATGTTGATACTACATAGTTTCGTATTTTTTCAAAATAAGCTCCATTTAATATAGAAGGTGGTATGACAAATGATAAAATCCCCCCTGGTCTCAATAATCCAATACATTTATAGAGAAATAGGGTATATATGTTAATTCTTCCGGATATCGCCGATTGGAACCCCTTGTATTTTAAATCCTTTTTCTTAATTTCAAAGTATGGTGGATTTCCCACTATTAAATCATATTTTTTTGTAACATCTAGTTCTAAAAAATCCGATTGATATATTCTGATTTTTGTATTTTTACTAAATTTAGTTTGACAATGTGTTGATAGTTCTTGATTAAGTTCTACCCCATCAATATGGCTATTATTAAATTTTTTAGACAATGTATAGATAAATTCCCCACTCCCGGACGATGGTTCTAAAATATTTAATGGTGATGCTGGGTCTAAATAAGTCTCTAGTTTATCGACTAATAATTGTCTAATATTCTTGGGTGTAAAATAAATCCCATTTGATTTTTTAATAGATTTGTCAGTTTTATTAGTAAAAGTTAATGAAAAATTATGAAATTGATCATTCTTTTTTTTTTTAAAGACTATTTTTTTATAAGACATATTTATATTTATTAGATAAGTTATATTTAAATATTTAAAATCAAATTTATCTCTTATACTAAATTAATGAATCAACATATTCCAATTTTAGTTATTTTATCAGACATACTGCCTTTTTTATATACTGCACAAGAGTTAACTAAATGGAAATTAGTTGATCATTTTTTCAATAAAAATATTATCACACATTCCCCACTTGAACGCATATGTCATAATTGTAAATCTAATAGATTTAGAGTTCATTTTTATCAAAAAAAATGCGTTGTGAAAGGATGTATGGCTCTTGATATTATACATCCTGGTGAAGACTATACTTGCTTAGATGGTAAACTTGTTTGCGGTATGGGATGTTTAATAAGTTATGCTAATAAAAAAAAATATAACTTATTATAAATTAATAATTATCTTAATTAAATAAAATTGATTATATTTAATTAAGATTATTTAAAACAAAATGGATAAAACTACTAAATCAAATAACTATTTATCTAATACATTAGGTATTTCAGAATGGAAAATTATTACAGCTAAATTAGACTTGGAACAAAACCAAGGAGATACAGAATCAAGGAAATTAAAGAAATCAAGTAATATAAAAATTAATTACAATAGATGGTGGCTCAGAAGAGACGATGACTACACAATGTCTCTCAGTGATCGACGCACCAAATATGGAGATTGTGGATAAATTTTTATAAAATAAAATTAAGCTAATATTGCTATATATTTTCAATATATATATAATGTCATACTATAATCGTTTAACAGTTTATCGTATTCTATTATATTTTTTTTATCTATAAAGTCTTCCATGAAATATATATCGTGGTTTATTTTTTTCTTTTCCCGTTTCACCGGATATTTATTTAAATAATAATTTTCAAAACATTTGCTTAAAATAGAGTAAATACCTGATAATATAATGAATATTTTCCAACGAATTGATATCATTTGTAAATTTAATAAAATAAATAAATTTATTTCAAATTTATGTATTAATTTGTTTATTCATCTTTTTTAAGAGTGGGAGACTTTGTTTCCTCATTATTTGATTCCTTTAGAGAATTTAATATCCCCGCAACATCATTATTAGTTATAGAAGTTAGTTCTTTAACCTTATTTGTATCTTCCTCTGTAAAATTATCACAATCACCATCACCATCATCACTGAATGTATCACCATTATCGGACATTTGTTCTTTTTCTAAATTATTTTTAAGTGAATCTGAATTTTTAAAATTCTTTAATTGTTCATAAAGTTCAAATACTTCCTCTTTCATTCCCGATACCAGATTAGTCTTATTTTTCTGATAAGCTCTTGTTAGAGAATAAATCATAAGTATATTAATTGGGAAAAACAATAAAACTGTAAAATTTAGAAAAATAGCTACACCTAGTGTAACTAATCTCTTATAATTATCATTTAAGTTGTTATAACGTGTTGTAATAAATTCCATTTGTATATATGTGTATATGTGTATATTTGGTTTATATTTTAAATAAAAATAAAAATATAAATCAAATTTATTTTTATTTTAAAACTATAATTTACTTAAATAAGGTGACATATCTATATCTGGATATCTGGCTTTTAATAGTTTTAATTTTTCTTTATTCCAATATTTATCCCCAGGTGTAGGAATACCAATAACGGATCTTTGTATTGGACTCATTTGTGTAAATAACTTTTCAATAACTCCCCCATACATTTTTTTAGTCCAACCTTTATTCCATGTATTAATCCAGAAACAGTCTTTTTTTTTCCATAATAAATTTATAACATTTCGCACTTTACCTATATTAACAGGTGTTCCTCTATGCCATAGATCTAATCTATAAAATAGTATATCTCCAATCTTAGGATTAGTAATTATTTCTCTATTGTATAATCGTTCACGAAACTGTTTCATTTCCAGACTTATCGTTGACATATACTTTTCTGCTGTAGATCGATCATTATAAAATCTATATCTATTTTGACCAGGCATATTTATATAAGGTGTCTTATATAGTGGATCATCTTTACCTAACCTTGGAACTACTGAAGTACCTCCTCCAGTTATTTGTGTATCCGACAAATATATAATATTAGCAACAGTTTCCGGAGAATTCCAATCACTTGGATGTAGAAAAGTATTATTACCATAATCCATATGCATACGCTGATCTTGATTACTCATATTACTCATATTACTCATATTACTTATTTTATTATAACCACCTTTTCCCCAAGCATCACTTTGTAATAAGAGTATATTATCACTATTCAATAGTTTTTTAACACCAGATATTATATTATGATGTATAGTTATTCTATCAATAATTTTACCACTTGGAAATTCTAGTTCACCATCTTCTGAACCAAAATCTTTACAGGCATTCTCTGGATTAGGATACTTATGGTTCATAAAAGTAATACATTTATCTAATAATTGGGGTTCAATTAAATTAGAAACAATGACATATCCTTTTTCTCTCCACTGTTTAATTTGATTTTTAGTTAAATTAATTGTCATTAGTTTAATATACTTATTACAATATTTTTAAGTATCTTAAAAAATATATACGATGGAACATGATCCCCATAATAAAATTTATATATAATAGGTATCTTTGTCTCTTTGGTACATAGTAACTCTTTCCTTCGCCCATAAATGTTCTACCAAAATATTTATATTCTAATTGACTGATAATACACCTATTATTATTGATAAACCAGGATAATATTACTATTAAATGTATAGGAATTATTAATGGAGTCAATAACCAAGAAAAATTGGTTAACACGATTCCAATAAAATGTAGCATAAAATATATCTTAGGAAAAAGTATATAGATCATATTGAATAGACTTTTGGACTTACATTTAAATAATTATTAGGTAATACATATTTAGAAAAATAAAATTAAGCGAATATTACTATATATATTTTTAATATATTTTGATTAAACTATATGTATAAAATTAATAAACTTAGAATTTTTTTACAATATGTTTGACTCCCCACAATAAAGGTACTAGTATTTTTTTTGTTTGTCTTCCCTTAAGAGATGATAAAATTTGTTGATCTACACTATTAATAAATTTTTTCATATCGATGGCCTTTAAACTATATAATTGATCCATTTTTAATGCTTGAGATGGATGTTTAATTCTAATTTTTTTTTTTCTAGGAGCTTTTGGATATTTCAAACCAATTTGCCAGGCTGGTCCTATGCACCCATTTGTATTTTTCCATCTTAATAGACATTCTAAATTAACAGGAGTTTTATCTAATTCCGCATTTACTAATATTGATTTATTTTGAGTACCCGAGCAGAGTAATAATGAATTATTTTTAATAATGATTTCTTTATTTTTAATAAGGGTAAATTTCTTTGCTCTACAATTGTATACTAAATAATAATCTCTAGTATTAACCTTCTCTTTCAATAAATTTTCTATAACTTGATAATTTACATTTTGCCCATATTTTTCTAAAAATTTGTGTCTACTCTGGTAAAAACATTTATTAGAAAAATTATCTCTAGGATTTTTCCCTATTAGTTGTTTATATTTGCTTATTTCACTTTTTGTAGAATTATAAAATTCCTCCATAAATTGTTTGTATTCATTTTCTAAATTTTGTGAATAATAGTAAATCCCATTATTATTTTTAGATAAGGTCTCTAATATATTTTTTTTATAGGATTCTAATGAACAAATAGGACGTGATAATTGATAATGATTTTTAATTTGGGGTAAATAATCTGAATAATAATAATCTAAATAGGTCTCATCGCCAATAGAAAGAATACTTCTATTATTATTTAGATATACTTGTAAGCATTGTGGTATTGTTTTATGAAGCTGAGGTAAATTATTAACTAACTCATTTCCTATATGAAATTTAAATTCTATTTTAATACTTGGATTTTTTTCAGTAACTAATTCAATATCATAATTTAAGCTTCTACCTCCTTTAATAATGACGTCTAATACTTTACCATTAGTTTCTTTAAAATCTTCTGTTTCAAAAACGGATATTAATGAATTATATACATGTATAAAATTAGCTTTATTACTATTTGATAGATCTGTATTAGAGATATATATCTTTAACATTTCAACAATACAATTTTCTCTCCATTCATTATTTTTACTATTATTGCTTTTTTTCTGAGAATTTTTATTCCATAAATATTTATTAATGTCTATTTCTGAAATATTATTAATAATATTCATATATAAAGATACTGTTGTTTTATCTTGAAATAATTTGTATTGAATGTATTCAAATTTAAATTTTAAAGTATTTATATTATTTTCTTCATAGAATGTATATGTCAGATGGTAAAATTCCTAAAAACAAATCCATCAATAATTTAACTAATTTTCAAAATGTTAATTATGGCATTACCGATTGTGCTAAAACAAATAAAATGATACAAATTCTATCTTATTTAGCCGATAAAAATTTAAACTATTGTCCAGTGTGTAAACTTAAAAATATGCCATCAGAAGTATACTTAGCTTTTGATTTAATATTTTGTTCCAAAAAATGTCGTCATTCACTTTGTAATGGAATAGATATTGAGGAACTTAGAGAATTTCGTAATTTTAAAAAGATTGATAGTATATAATTTAGATGGTAAATTATAATGATTTAATTATTGCTTCTAATTTATTAAAAAAGCCCTGTAATGTAATTTATAACACTAACTTATCTTCTAATAACTATAATCAACTTATAAATATTTGGATTCATTTTAAAAAAACTAGTCAGCTCCCGGAAGAATTAAAAATGATAGAGAAATAAGTAGCGTTTTTAATTTTCATAAAAATTATATTGGAAATCATGCGATAATTTATTATAGTAAATCTTTATTAGATATGTTAGTATTATATAGGATTAATGATACATATTTTAATGTAATATATCCTTCTTTTGAGTTAACACATTATAATAAAAATTTTATAGGAGTTATCACTGAAATAAACTGATAAAATATACTTAAAAATATCTATATTTAAATATAATTTATTCTATACATATACTAATGTCTTCCTTTGAAACACTGCTTCCTCCGCCTATTAGAAGTCGATATGAAAATAACGATTCCAGTATATCTAAAAATAAACTTCCTTTTTATAAAAAGTTACATATAGGACACGCAAATTGTTTTATAACTGGTATCATTTTAATTATACTCACTATTATTTCTATTCAAATCACGCCCTTAGTAAATGACGCGAATGAACTTGTTCATGACGGGAGTAATACATTAATAGATATGAATGTAATAATACCTGATGTTACTTCTACACTAAATGATATGAATACCATAATACCAAATGTAAAAAAAACGGTTCATGATATGAATATAATTATTCCTCAAGTCAAAAATACATTGGATGATATGACAATTATTATGCCAGAAATTAAAGATATTCTAAGAATGGTAAAAAATTTGTGTCAGTTTGAAAATTTTACTAATCATTATGGTTTTCTTTGTAATTAAGTTACAATTTATTGTTTACATTAGTAACTTGTTCGGGTTTTTCACCCTGTTGGAATGGATCTTGATAAGGCTCTCCTGTAATACTAGCAATTTCTTTAGCTAATATACGCGCTTCTAACATAGAATCAGCTTGTGATTCAGGCTGCATGGAAGCACCAAATTCATAAGCCTGATTGTAATGCATATTCATTTGTTCTCTTAAAGCGGATATTTTGTCTTCTTTGGCCTTATTTTTTGCTGCTAATTTTTCCTCTTTATCTTTATTTAATTTGTAGCATTTATTATCATAACTGGTTAAATCACCAATGGAAGAGCAAAATCCACATTTACTATCATCTGACATAGCATCCCATGCTGCTTGATCTTTAGCTCTTCTGATTTCTTTTTTTGACTCAGATGCTCCTTTAGATATATTTTTTCCAGCTTTTTTAAGATTTCTTCCCGCACTTGCTTTAGCACTTTTAAATCCTCTTCGGAGTGATGAACCAATTGATCCACCGCTTTGGAAAGTATCTAAATAATTTTTAATAACTTTTTGACCTATTTTACCATTAAGAGATACGCGTCTTCCTGTTTCCGGATTTACAATATATGAATATGGACTGTTCATTCTTATTTATATATTATTAATAGATTTTATATTTACATTTAAATAAAAAATAAATCGGATATTTTTTCTATAATAATATCTTAATATTACATTATTTCTATCATATTATTTTCCCATATGCTTACTGAATTTTTTTCAAGACAAATAGTTAATGAATTATCGTCACGGATACGTATATATCCAATCAATATTTTATCTAAATAATCTACTTGATAATATCCTAGCTGATATTGGTCATTATTTATATATTCTTCTTTCCAATATCCTATATCAGTTATTTTATTTTTGTTAGATATACACAATGTATTGTCTTTTATATGTAAGAATTTGTTTCCATTATTATTACCTGAATATCTACAAATTAATTTAAAAAAGATATCATCTAAATATTCTTTTCTCCACATTGAACTCCACCAATGAGTTTTACCATTAATAGATATATGATCATATTCACAATTGAGCAAAAATGACTGACTCTTATTTATAGGTTTTATTTGAAACCAGTTATATAGTATACCAGTTTTATATTCACAGTTATCCATAAATGTTTTGTATGTTATATTGAGTTCATTGCTATATTTTTTCAAAAATCTATTTAAAAATTCACCGTGAGAAACTACTGCTATATTATGATAAGAACTCTTGATCAAATATTTCATGAATTTTTTCATTCTATTTTCAATATCATTATTGTTTTCCTGTTTATTATAATCCCATAAATCATTTATTAGCCTAAAATCTATATGGTCAAAAGGAGGGGATACATCACTGATTGGTTCTCTTAAATCACATGTATTAGAGATAAATTCTCTTATCTCTTCCACACAAATTGTCTTAATATGTTTCCCAAAAATATAAGTTGCTGTTTCTAAAGTTCTTCTAAGTGGTGAAACTAATACTAAATCAAACTCGATGTTCTCTAATTTTTGTCTTGTTTCATAACATTGACGAATACCTTTCATTGTTAATCTAGGATATTTAATATGATAGTTATGATGACCATGACTAGTTAAATTATGATATCCTTCACCATGTCTAATAAAATAGATGTTTTTCATATATATTGATTTATTTAAACTATCTTTATATCCCAAAAGTTAAATATGTTGCTAATAATTTTTCTGAAGGATTATTAAGTGAAAACAACATGTAAGGGGATGGGATGGGGAGTTTAAGAGGGGAAGGGAAGGGGGGATATACATATATTTATTTCTATAATATTTATTTTCTATGATATATATTTTTATAATAGACTTTCCAATATTTACCATCAGTGGTTCCTACCAATAACGTTTTTTTTCTACCTCCTTTAGATTCTTCTACAATTCCTCTTGTCATCACTCCTTTTTTAGCAAAATATACTTCTTCTCCTCTCTGTAATGTCCTTTTTAAAACAGTTTCGTCCCTATGAACGTAATTAACCATTATTTCAGGAGGTATAGTATGTATATTTTTAAGTAATTCGTGCGTAAATTCTGTTTGTCCAAATAAATTATTTACAATACTCATGAAAATTATTCCATGTCCACCTCCTCCAGTATTTCCTTTCCATGTAGCTTCTCTAGAATGTTTTATATTCCCTTCTCCTACACAAAAACATGCTATCAAGGCATGAACTAATTCATGTTCAAATATTAATAACATACAATTCAGAAAGTTATCACAAGTTAAACCACCTGTTTTTAAATGATCACTGTCAGGTAAATTTAATAGACCTTTTGTAAATACTTTCGGCGCTAAATGAATTTCAATGCTTGCTACTTGTGATTTGATCTTTACCTGTTTACCTGTTTTTGAATCTTTTCTAGTGTATAAATGTGGTTTGTATTTACAAATACCCCCTGTACTTGTGCATCTATTATTCCAACAAATATTAAATTTACAATTTTGTTCACAGCATAATTCTCTTAATTTATTTTGAAAAAAAGCTTCATCATATAGTTCTAGTAATTTATGGAAAAAAGCACGATTGTCTCTATTGAATACTTCAAATAACCTATTTAATCCAGAGAGTGTATTCGTTAATTCTTCGTCGGTTATACCTAAAAATTCTTTAATTTCATCATATACAAATGTCCTTCGTTGTATTATTTCATTTGGAGAATATTTTTTTTGACTAGCTAAATCCATACATAAATTTTCAAGACTCAATTGGAGTAAACTTTCGAAAGACTTATTTGAACTACCTTTTTCTGAAGTTGTTATCTTTGGTATAATAGGTTCTTCTACTTGAGTAATTTTATCAATATTAATTATTGGTTCTTCTTGACTTTGGACTTTACTATTGATATTATGATAATTTCTAAGTACTTCTGGAGAAATACCTTTTAAGGCTTCGTCAGGTATAGGAAATCCTTGATAGTTTCCTTCTCCCCATATACCAATTACTTCCCCATCTTCAGAATATACTTCTAATGTTTTTGGGAATATTAAATATTCATCATTACAATGAATCCAAATATCTACTTCAATTTCTTCATCACTATCTTCTTCTAGATTAGTATCTGTATTAGGTAAGTCTATTAAAGGTGGATTTGTAGGGGTAGTATCTATATTTGGTTCTAATATAACTTGACAACACCAACATTCGCCGCAACCTGGGTATTGTCTATTATTACCTCTGGTATAATAATTTCCTTCATGTCTTGTACACATATCAGCTTCATTTCTGATATATTTTCTAGAAACTTTTCCTCCTGCTTTCCTCCATTCTTTATCATCTTTAGTAAATTTATAACATTGATATGTTTTTGAACTCATCACTGTTATATATTAATATTTTAAATAAGCTTCTATACACTTTCTAACTTTTTTAAGATCAAAAATATTTCCATCTTTGGTATCCGTTCGTAAACTACTTTCCATATCAACCCAAAGGTTTTCTCTTACATATTCATTGCTTACCATATTTGATATTTTTGTTAACACCGTTGTAATATTATTATCATTTATACCACCAGCGTATCCACATATAAATCCATTAGGTGGGTTTTGAAAATTCAAGGATAGTTGGCCTGTTCCGCAACTAGAATCAAAAAGAAAACTAATATTACTCTGGTTAATAGCGTTAGATTCAATAAGTTGACATAAACGTTCGGTCTCAGTATTTCTTTGAATGATCCATTCTATTTTTGGAAAAGCACGAATTGCTGTTATCAAATTTAAATAATACATGAATAAATTATTTTCATTCAAAGATACTCCATTAATTTTTGTCGCGTTTACTTGAAGTCTGTTGAATTGATGTGAATAGAGATATTCAATATATTGATAATTACCAGATAATAATTCTGTTACCCTATTTCCGCATAAATGCCCAGCTAAATTTACGGTATAATTACACTTTGATCTCTTTTGTAAAAAATGCTCTATCCAATCTGCTGCTGGATATCTACTAGTTCCCTCTAAGTCAGATCGTAAAAGAATTCCCCACTCTACAAATGGATATATTTTAGATATTTTTAATAAATCTTGTATATTAGCTGTTTCATCTATACCACAGAATCCAAGATATCTTAGTTTCATTTAATTATATTTAGAATTTTATGTAAATGCTATTATTTAAAATTCGTATTTTTATAAAAAATATATATTGCTTTAACTATTTAAATTTGGTTTATCATTAACCCAAATTCCTATCTTTTTTCCATCATCAGATACTATTTTCATTAGTTTCTACATCAACTAAATATGTTTGACCTTTATATATCTTTTCATCTACTTCAATTTCTTCGTAACTATCTGACTCTAAATCAGATAGTTCATCCTCTATTTGCACTATACATTTATGAAGTTGTGCTAATTTACTTTGATATTTTTCCAATTTTTTATGTAATTTATTAATCTGAATACGTTTATCATCATAAATAATTTTGGTTCCTTTTAAATTAGAAGCCCTTAATTTCATTAAATGAAATATTTCCTCTGTCAATTGGGGAACTTCCAGTTTTATATAGGATTCATTTTTGTTATTAGGATGCATACAAACTAAACACATTTCGCTTATCTTTTTTCCGTAATTCTTTTCAAGGAGATATTTATATGTATTTAGCTGAAGAGCATAATGCCAAAAGTTTGTATCTGGAAAATGCGCAATACATGGTGTTAACGCGTTATCCCATTTATTATCTTTTTTAATCTCCTTACATCTCTTCCAATCATAAATTCTAAGAGTCCCATCCGGGTTTTCAAAAATCATATCAATGGACCCAGCTAAGCGCAAATCTTTGTCATATACCATCCACTCTGTCCTATATGGTTTTAAATCTTTGTGATCTTGGTGAAATTTATTAAAATATTGATACTCGATAGAATCATTGTCAACTTTCATATTGTTATAAAAACATTCAATGTCATAATGCATTTTTGTTCCAGCAGAAGAAGCTTCGTTTTTATTATCTTCCCATTGTTGTTTGATTTCTTTTCTGGTCATTCCAAAATATTTACTCTGATTCCAACGTCTGCTATTCATCATTTTATATATAATAGCATCCGCATCAAATTTAGGAAAATGTGAATGATTCCAAGTTGTAACTGACATATAATCTGAATCTCCATCTATTGTATAAATATGGGGCCCTTCATCAAAGGTAATATGTTGATCTCGAGTATGGGGGTGTTTTTTTTCTAGATAAGATGGTGGTATATTCATAGTAAAAATCTGTTTATTAACTATATAAATATAATTATTTAAATCAAATTTATATGTTTTTATCTCTACAACTTCTTTAAATGCGATAAATAATCGTTTTATAAGTAAATAAAGATTTGTTTTACCATACAATATATATGATTAATTTATCACAAAATAGATGCTGGAATTACTTGTATATTCTCTTAACTACTAATGTTTACTTCGCATGTCAAAGTTTACAATTATCACCATTAATAACATCTGACGCGCATAATAAAGCAACAATATATGCCTATGCTTATGATCTCGTTTATTCTATTTTAACTGTTTTTATGGTTACTAAAATAAGCGGTATATATAAAAATTATCCTCCTAATATATTTATATATTATTTATTTTATTTATTAGGGGGTTTGGGATTTGCTATGTTAGGGGAGATAACTTTTCTTAAAAACTTAGCTATAGTTCCTGGATTTTGGAAACATCTTAATAATAATGGTAAGTTAACTATCATCGTTTTTGCAATAGGTATTATTATATTAGGTCTTATACAATTGAATAAAGCTGTTAGGGATCGAGATTGTTGTAAACATTTTGTTCCATATCTATTATTTTTTATATTTTATGGAACTACTTTATGTATTATGTTAGCTACACATGCCTCTGATTTAAATATTCATGTTCATCATGCTATATGCGCTTCTCTCCTATCTTTTTGGTTTACTGATTGGAACGCCAAAAGTTCAATGATCTTTCATGCTATACTTATGGGAGTGGTTGTAGAAGGAATAGATTTTTATGGTATTGGGGAATTAAGTCTATTTTTAATTAATAATGGCAATATAGTTGCTTACCCTATTTCTTTAGCAATTACTATTACTTCGTTACTTATTTCCATCCCTTTTTTACTCTATTTTAATTGTTATAAATATAGATATA